>Ga0208115_1000005_pt1 | contig 133501 bp, 137 predicted proteins | sample LakWasMeta4_LOW4_2_FD_183856 | JGI IMG/M metagenome (GOLD analysis project Ga0208115, IMG submission 183856) | Freshwater sediment methanotrophic microbial communities from Lake Washington under simulated oxygen tension - Sediment Metagenome... | ecosystem: Environmental > Aquatic > Freshwater...
CTGAGTTAGAAAAAAGGGCCATGATCTGTCTCCTTTAACAGAGAATACCCCAAAATCGGGACAGGGTCTTTTATTTCCTTGTCCACTTTTTGGGGTACAGATCAAATTACTTGGGCCCCCTTTTGCTTAAATTCTTTAAAAAATCAACGACTAAAAAGGTTCTCTTGATATCTTTTGTTAAACTATAGAACAATCAGAGTAATATTGATCTCTTAAGCCACTTAATAGCTGAGACTGTTAAATATAGTCCTGTTTTTAGCTCTTTAAAGTAGGACTTATTTAACACTTTATAGGCTGAAGTTAAATTTTTCATCGGTTGAAGATCAGTCCCTTAATTATTTTTCCATTTTTCGCCATCCAACGAGAAATCTTTTTAGATTTCCTCTAAGCTTCATAAATCTCATTATAAAAAAGGAACTTAAGATGAATTCATGGATTATTAGAAGATTACTCTTGGTGCTTTATAAATGGCTAAAGCCGAAACCAAGTAAGCAAGGAACGAAAGTTGAAATTTATCACAATGCCCAAGAACACATATCTATTATTAAAATTGAGACACGATAAAGTTAAAACCTGGAACTTTTATTGGCCATCACCAATTCAGTATCAAAATAATATCCAAGGTTATTTAGTTGCTACGATAATGTTTGGCTTAAATTCATAAGAAGAATTTATAACTTTAGTTAAGCCACCAATTGTATAGGTTCCCTTCGTTTCGTGTACGTGACCACACAGTACCAATGGAACTGACAAACCATCTTTTATCCTTTCTCTTAGCCAGTATTCTAAATCTGGACACTCGAATTGGTTACCGCTGACTTCAGGTGGAACGTGAGAAAGTAATATATCTATAGGTTCATCCGGTATCTGAGAATAGAATCCTTCATTATGGAAGTAAGCATGCTTGGAAGTCATATAATCCGCAATCTTGGGGTAACTACCAGCCCCTGCGATTTTCAAGCCTTCAATTTCAATAATCTCACTCACGGTATCTTTAAAAATGACGTTCTTCTCTTTGCACATCAATTCGAACTTAGTTCTTAGGTCGATGTCATTAAGAAATGTTTCATGATTACCAGATGTGATGATTTTATAACGAGCAGGATAAGCTTCAACCCAATTCAGAAATTTCACTGCCTGGGTAAAATTACTTAATTTTTCCGCCGCGGCGGAATTTTCGCGATTATTAATCAAAGAGAAATCAATATTACAAAAATCGCCTGTATGAATGAGAATGTCACAAGGTATAACTTTAACTTTAACTTTATCTTGGTGAGAGTGGGTATCTGAAAGATGAATAATATCCATTACTGTAACTCCTAAGCTATTCTAATCCAAAGAGGTGTACTTGGGAACTGCTCAAAAGATCAATAAAGAAAGCTTAAGTTTGTCACTTTGTCTGATGGAGTAGCTCTTTTAAAAATATGATTTTTCTGCCGCGGCAGAAAATAATTATGCTTATTCTCAAAACACCTAGATTCTAAAAGTTTAAAGTTATGTAGTTCCGAATTATGCAGTTCAGAACTCAGAAGTATGGAATTAGTTAATAAAGATTTATGGAGTACCGAGTTCTGAAGTATTGAGTTATGGAATTCCTAGTTTTTTAGTTCTGAAATGTTAATTTCATAGACATCATGCGGGCCATGCATTCTATTGAGCTTCTTAAAGCTAACATCAACATTCCCAACGTGCTTTTTGATAATAGATGAGACCTCATCAAATTCGTGTTCGCCTCTTAACATATTAACAAGCTGGTTTTCATCAACGTATGTAAACGTAGATTGGAAATCGTCACTAATATCATTCAAGCAATCGATTAATTTTTTCATAAATCTCCACCCAATTTATTTTTTAAAATCAACTGATATTGTATGCAAAAACTCTTCTAATGTCACAATTTCACAAATATCAGACAGGTCGCCGATATTGACTCTAAACGGATCTGGAAAATCTAATCCATTAAATATAATTCTAAATTCTCGCTCAATACTAAACTTTGTACTTTTAACAAACCCCATTTTTGAATTATCTAATATAAATGATGATGCGGTAAAATCTTTATATTCGACAAGCCTTGAAGTAAATCCAAACCTCATAACGTTAGATGCTGTAACGATCCTATTTATAAACTCATTTGCATTTTTAAAATATAAAACATGTGAGCCAAAATTTTTCATTTTCTCGAAGCTCTTAATGTAAGACATAAATTCATGCAGTTCATTTTGTCCAATAACTTTATTTGTCCATTCTCCTGTATGAATCGCGTGCAAGCAAAAGATCGGCTTATTTAAATTTTCAGTCAGTATTACTTGGTTTAATAATCCGTTTTGATGATTTATCTCTAACTTATCGCCAGTTTTCGGATTGAAGATTTTAAGCGTAACATCTTTTGCTTGATGAACAGCAAAAACTCCTTCATTTGAATCATAATGAGGTTTATCCTTCTGCTCTATAGATTTATAAAAATTAAGACTCCTGCAATATAAAGTCCCTTTTTGAATTTGCTGTAGATGCTCCAGCTTCCCAATCTTTAAAATACATAAAATCTTAACGTCTAAAGGGGAAGTTGGTTTCATTTTTTAAACCTTGATCGAAGTAAGAATATCACCGTCGAGGCAGAAAAATTACTTTTCATTTAATAAATACTCTCTGTATTTAAAAATTTCCAACGCCTCTAAATAATTAAGCGTCCAAAAATATTTATTCGTCACTTTTTCATCATTTTTATTCGCAAGTAACTCTTTACGAACGAAACTCTCAAAACGATCAATCTGCTCGACGCCACTTATCTTTTTATTTGTATATCCATCTTTCAAAAAATGGACTGAAACGCCATAATTAACAAAAGAAAAATTAGAACGATATTCTCTGACTAATGTAGGGTCAATCATTTCTCGATGAGGTTGGTTCAACACTGATAATATTTTTTTATCGAAAGCTATGCAGGGATTCTTGTGATTTTCATCATTTTCAGCTCCATTGTAAGCATCCATATATCCTTGTCCGAAAATAACTCCTTCTTTATGATGGCATCTACCAATCGAAATATATCCTCTAATAAGATAGTTCCACTTCCATAATAAATCCCATTGCATTAGAGCTAGTTCGATTATTAGCATGGCCAGGGAAGCTGAAGTACATGGATACGATACGATGATTGAATCGGAAATAGCAGTACATTGAAAACCATCGGCCATTTGCTTAATTTCATCTTCTGAAAAAGTATTTTTAAAACTTTGAAAAAAATTATTTTTGTCTTCGCGAGACTCCAGTAATTTTGCACTCTTTAATAAATGTAAAACGCTCTTAAAATCTTTTTCGTCAGCAATGGTTTCAACTTTTTTAGAAAAGCCTTGCAGATCAATAAATGCAATAATTCGATCGCCGTATTTTTCAATCATTGATTTTTCCCATTGTCCTTGCTGTTATATAATTCTTACGAGAATAGCACTTTCATGATAAGCTAAAAAAATGAAAAAACATCACCTTTATTTGGATAACTCCTGTCTTAAGTCTATTCAATACAACTTGAGCTATCACTCAATTCAGACACTAAAGAAAGCTATTAAGTTAAATCAGATACAGGTTTTATCAAGCTCCATACTAGAGAGAGAAATTAGTGATCACTGTGGTTCAATGGTTCAATCTGAAATTGAAAAATATGGAAAAGATTCGGTACTAGACACCTTTTTAAAATCAGACATCGATCAACTACGAGAAAAAATCAAAGATCTTAGTGCCAAAGATTTCTTGAGTCATTTTAATTCAAACTTATCTCCTAAAAATATTGATTGTGATGTGGACTGGAGAATCGTTTTTGATAAATATTTCAAAAAAGAGCCTCCCTTTAGCACCAAGAAGAGAGAAGAATTTCCCGATGCATTTGTAATTGAAATGCTTAAGCCATATCTAAAGAAAAACCTCCATATTATATCTGGAGATAATGATTTTTTCGAATGGGCAAAAATTCAAAAAAACGTTGTGGCCTATCGTAGTGTTAAAGATTTTTCAGATTATTTTATCAAAGAGCAAAAATCACATCTGGTAGGATTGTATTCTAAGAACTTACAAATAATAGATGAAGCTATTCAAGAACATATTGAGGAAACCTATAGCAACACCGATGAATTTGAAACAGATAGCTATCATTCAGAAATTGATTCTTCAACCGTGAATGACTTACAAACTATTCACAAATCTATTCTATCTGAAGATCTCGAGAAAAATAATCTTGAGATTGAATTTCACACTTCCGGCGAAGTTGATCTTGAGATTGTTTCAAGCGTTGTTCATTATGACAGTATTGATAAAGATGAAACATTCATGGGCTCTAATCGTAATTCAAAAACATTAAACGCACGTTTTGAAGGAAAGCTCACTATTTACTTTGAAAACGATGGTGAAATTGAAGCGACAATTTTTCATGATGAAAATGTCTTCCCATCACAAATTGAAATTCCTGGCGAATGGGAATCGTTTTTAGATGGGCAAGATTATGATGATTAAGATTTTTTAGAGCCATAAATTAGCTGTAGATAAGTTTCAATGTCTTTCTTTTCAAAACTAAGAGTTGGTAATTTTATTTTAACAAAAATAAAGATAACTAATCCTATTAAGGCAAAAGCTTTAACATATATATAGAAACGTTCTGGATTAACAAAATTTAAAGAAATCTCAATTCCAATTCTTTTCCAAAATGAGTCTTCTTTTTTTTCTGAACCTCTAACAAACTCATTAACGTTAATGTTTGAGCTGATATTAGTCATGGTTTGCTGATTGTGAGTTAGAAAATATTGTCTTGCCTGATTTTCTGTTAACATATCCGATTTAGATGTAACAACATCGGCAGCGCCAATACCTACATCAACGATGCCGTCGTCAGTTTCTTTAGTATCTTTAGTCAAGCTTCACTCACTTTGTCGGAACTAGTATAGTTAGATCTCTGTTGTCTTTAGGTTTCGTAATCAAAACTTTACTTTCGCTATCTGTGTTTTTTTCGATAATTAAACCAACACGAAGAACGTCTGAAATAAGTTGATTTACACTAATTCCTTTCTCTCCACTGATCTTATTCAATTCTTCTCTTAAACTCTCAGTAACTCTTATCGTCATTGGATTTGCCACTTTCAACCTCCTTTAGATTGCTGAAACTAGAAACGATATCAAATGTGATATCACTTCTGCTATCAGCTTATCGTAAAATAGGGATTAAAGCTTTATTTATTTCTCATAAATATTCATTTTTACATAGACAACACAACATGGCGTTTTTATTAGTTATTTAATTACCTAATTTTATTGAAATCCAAAGCTTCTGAAACTCTTCAACCTGTAATTCCAACTCTTTAATACGATTTTTTAATTTCTGTACTACTAATTCATCATTCTCAGGCAACACCTTGGCAGTTGAACTAAATTTGCCCGTTTTTAGAGCTATACGGCTTTCTTCAAAGGCTTTCTTAATCTCATACTTGGAATACATGGTCTGTCTCGTAAAGGGAAAAATCCGCTCCAGTATGGCCCAAGTTAGTTTATGACCACGCTCTCTTTTCCCCCAAGCCTCAATTTCTTCAACAATCATTCTGATATCCAAATTCGTCATTCTAGTCTTTTTCATTTTTTATCCAATTTGCTCATTAACCTATCTGCCGAATCAATTACTCGACGATAATGATCAGCCTGAGAAGATGCTCCATAAGTACCTTCTTCGATTTCACTTAAAGCTGATACTAAAGATTTCTCTGCCCATTTTTTCTGATCCGTTAAATACTGCTCAGTTTTTGGATCATCTTTCTTCATGTGAAAATCAATACAGTTATCAAGACACTGCAAATGCTTCGCACATGGAAGCGTAGACCAATCATGGCTACAAAATCCGTGACCCAAATAATGTACGGACTCAACAACAGTATCAATAAACTCGTCTCTCTTTTTAAGAGGAAGCTTATTGGCGATATCAACTTTCGGCCCAATTATACTTCCTTCTTTAAAAAGTTTTCGAGCTTCTTCAGTTCGTTGTTTCGGAGTTGTGTAGATGTAGCTCAAAGTATCTTTAGGATTGCTACGACCAAAGACCTTCGTCAGAATTGTTAAAGGAACTCCGCCTTCGTTATATATGGTATTCAAGTAGCGTCGGAACATATGAGATGTGACAATAATCTTTCCGCCATTTTTATCAACGAGGTTATATTTTTCAAAAATACTTTTCCGTGGATGATCGGGATCTTGTTTTCCCGCAAGAACTAACATTAGAGTTCCTTCTGTTAATAATTCGGGAAGAAACTTTTTAGGATAATTACTTAAAGTATAAGTATCTTTGAAAATTAAGAATAATGCTTTATCCAATCTTACCTTATAACCGCTTGAACGATCTTCGAATGCCCACTTTTGTTCTTCATTAAGACTGAAAATTTTATCAAACTTTTCAAATGATAACGGAGTATTTATGCCCAATCTATTTAAGTAACTGTAAGCTGCCGACTCATGATTCAATCCTACAGCTTTACAAAAATCGCTCAATTTTAAAACTTCTTTTGTATCAATAACTGTTCTTAGAAAGCTTTTTCCTGGATGCTTAAATAGCCACTTCGAAACAATTCTTGCTTCCTCTGTAAGCTTTAAAATTTCTGAAATACTTTTTTTAACTAGCTGACCCGAAAGCTCACCAAACCATCTAATACGAACTTTTCTATTACCATATTTTAAGGGATAATATCTAATTCCAACAAACTCTTCATCATTTTCATTTTTTAAAACCAAACAATTTTTTTCTAAAGACAAGAGTTCACTGATTCTGAAACCTGTAAAAAATAAAATCTTAACCAATTCGATAATTAATTTTTCTTCATTGTTATCGATTATCAGATTTAATTGCAATATTGCTTCGATAGCATCATCTGACAATTGTAATTTATTGCCACGTTCGATTGATCTTTCCGACAATGGGTCATACTCTAATGTCCTGCTAAAAGGTGAATTATAACTCAGCTTAATGGATGTTAAATTAAAGCGATTCATCATTTCGGATAAAAGTTCTAATGAATTGCCTATACGATAACAACTTGAAGGAGCTTCGCGCTCTTTTAATGTTTTTGTAGCTTTAATAAAGTGCATATTCGTAATTTCAGAAACCTTCAAAACATTGTTCCCAAGTGCAGAATATAAATATCTAAAAGCAATTAAGAGTGTTAATTGGGGCCCAATTCCTACACCTCTTTCTATATAACGAATGGATATGAACGATTTTATCAAATTGTCGTAGTCTTCACTGAAGAGAATGGTTCCTTTTCTTGATCCAGATCTTGGAGAGGTTAATCCAAAAATTAATCTTAATGTTTTCTTCCTGCTTTTTATGTCTATTTTCTCTTGTTTTCCAACAACCCAAAAACTGTCCTCCCAGAGACTTTCTGAGTAAGGAAAATATGTTTTAGCTTTGGAAACGAGTAATTCGAAATTTTCATGAGTTGGATTATTAAAATTTAAACCTTGAGAAAAATAGGAGACGTCATTTAGATTATTATTTTTCATTGTCATACTTTTTTGTAATTCGGTTAATAAGATCGTTCAATGACACTAACACCTCATCCATTAAATACTGAATGCGATCATTTGCATCAAACTCTTCTTCTCTTTTTTCTTTCCATTTTTCTAATGTAGACAGCATCTCTTTGTAGGTATCAAGAGAGTCTTCAAAGGCATTAAACTTAGGACAAACGAAACATGAATATGGAGGACTTAGATCACACAATGAACTACTGCCGCACTTACCAATCACTAGGGGATCTCTATTTTTACTATAGAATTTTAAATCTTCACCATTGAGAGATTTGGATTTTGAGATTATTGATCCTTCGAATCTACCAAAGACATCTGTTAATTTTTGAGACTCGGCTTCAGTCAGATAACCTTTTATTTTATGTCTTAAATCATAATAGACTTGGATATTTTGAAGGTCAGAGTGATCTAACAAGTCAGCTAATCTCTCTTTACTCACACCAGACATTACCAATCTAGTAGCAAAGGTATATCGCAATCTTCTTGGACTAATATGTACTTTAAAATTTGGATCACTAATTCTTACGGCGTATTCAGTGACCTTGTGGCCAATAGAATCTCCCGTTAAGGGGATGAGATTCTTTGACAAAAATAAATGACTGGAAGCTGGCAATTTCAAGCTTGCAATATAATCTTCTAATAATTTGCCAATACGTTGATCAATTTCTCTGGTCTTATACTCTGTGCCTCCTATGATTCTTTTCTTTATTCTTGGGACATTTAGAAAATAAACATATCCAGATTCATTATCGCCAATCTTTTTCAGATCCCGTACTTTTAGTAATGATAAATTTCTTGTATTGCATCCCAAAGTCAGAAATAACCAACACATCAATCTACTTTGCAAGAGATCGATTGAATTATCCTTTTGTAATAGATTTATAAATTGATTTAACTCAATTTCTTTCAGAGGCCCTTCTTCTTCATTTAAGGAAAGTACGGCTTGACCTTTTAAATTGCCCGAAATTTTTATATTTGAAAGCGACAAGCAGAAATCTTCACAAAAAAATGGCAGAGACATATCTGTACACCACAAATACCAATCTTTAATATACCATAATAGATGTTCGTCTTTAGTTCCGTTCCGCAATTTGAACTCATCAAGGATTATAGAAATAATTATTTTCTCATTAATTTTTCTATCTATTTTAGAAAATACATTAAAAAGATATTTTGAAGAATTGTGGCAAAGTGAGAGAGATTTGCTTTGCATTTTATTTGAATAGAATAATTTAAAGAAATATTTCAATTGCTCATTCTTTAGTTTTTCAAATCTAATGTATTTAGATGAAGCTATGTCATACAAATGCCAATCTTCATTCTGAGTTTCAATTTTTTGCATCCATGAAGTCGTAATGACATCTGAAAGAAATGGAAGTTCATCCGTATTTATTAAAGTTAATTTTGTCATTTGATTCCATCCAAAAGATTTTTTTGATAATTTATATGAGCAATCCTGGCAGTTTTTTCTATGTGCTTGCTTGCATATTTATAGGCTTCCGGGCTATTTGCCATTCTTCCTTGAAGATAGTTTTGTGTCTGCGTAATTAGTTCCTCTGACAATCCACTTTCTTCTGCATTTTCTCTGAAAATATCATTCCAAGTTCTTCGAAATGTATGAACTGTTATTGGTCGAGGATCTTCAGGATCATCTAGTCGAATTTTTTTTATTAAGGCATTTAATCCGGCGTAGCTTAAAGGTGTACCATCAGTATTTGCAATAAATAGAAATTTACTTCTTTTCGAATTCGGGATTGTTCTTCTTTCTTTTAAAAATTGAATTATCTGATCAGCTAAATGTGGTGAAATTTCCAATATTCTTCCGAATGTTTTAACTCTGGGTTCATATTTTCGAGGATCTTCAATATCATTTTCACTTCTTTTAATGATGAGACTAGCATTTGAACCATTCAGCTTTAAATCCGTTAGTTCGATTTTTAATAATTCTCCTGCACGAATTCCTAAGTTAATTAATAAATCGACTATCAATTGGTTCCTTAATCTATCTCTCTTAATCCATGGATTTAAAATACTCTGAACTCTTGTCATAGATATTATTTGGTTAATTAATCCTTTATCTATTCCCTGACGTCGTTGAGTTTTAGGCTTGTAGGAAAGTCTCTTAATTTCTTTTAAGATTATTTCTTTCTTTTTTAATAGGGAGTGAAAGTCTTTGCTCTTTGGATCTATCTCAAGGAGATAACTATTAATTGAATAATCAAAAAACTTTTCAAAGGTGAGCCATCGATGAACATGACTCAACGGTGACACTAGACCTCTCGCATTGGAACTTCTTAATTTCTCCCATAATTTGAAAATCTCCACACTGGATAGGAATCTGATGAAGTCTAAATCGAATCGTTTTGGATGAAATGTATTAAGAACCAAGCATAATGTAGCTGCATCTTTCCGAAGTGTATTAGGAGAATGAAGAGGTCTTCTGTTTTGTAGAAGGTATTGGTTGGCCAAATCTAAAGGAATTGCAGTTTTTCTATCAACAATAATAGAAACTCTTTCTCCGGATTTCAGGACAAAGCTCTTAACTTGAAAAGTTTTATTCATTTTTTCTCTCATTTATTTAACAAAATAAGAGATCAACTTAACTTCACAAAATGAAAAGATTTTTTATGAATTATTTAACAAAAAAAAGGGAGCGTAAGCTCCCTTAATTATTAATCTTTCTTGTAAGAAACATTATCTAATTTAACACTTAGTAACTAGTCATCTTTAAAACGGAATATCATCGGCCGTGAAGTTAGTGTCGGTAGAGATGTCGTACTCTTGATTGACCATGCTGGTATCATAGGCCGGTGCCGACTGCCCGTGCGAGTTCTCTTTTGGAGCTCCGACACCAGCTTGTCCACCAATAAACTGCACAGTCTTCGCATTGATTTCTGTCGTATAACGTTTTTGGCCAGACTTATCGTCCCATGAACGAGTTTGAATTGATCCTTCGATAAAAGCTTGTCTTCCCTTTGTGAGGTATTGGTTACAAAGCTCTGCCAGTTTTCCCCAAACAACAATTCTATGCCATTCAGTTTTTTCTTGTTTTTGTCCTGCTTTGTCTGCCCATGACTCGCTGGTTGCAACTGTAAAGTTACAAACGGCCATTCCACCTGGAGTGTATTTCAACTCTGGGTCTTGTCCTAGACGTCCTAGGATAATTACTTTGTTCACACTCATTTTAAAAAGTCTCCGTTCTTGTGATTCACAGTAAGTACGATCGTAATTTTCTTACTGTTACCTGATTAATTGTGTCTGATGTTGCAACTTTAAACACTAAATCACAGGAGCAAAAGAAGATTTTTCTGACAATTTGTAATCGGTGAAATGACTAGGATTGTTTCGCGGTAGGTTGAGTTTTTAGCTCGCTAACAGGCTGTTTCTGCGCCCAGAAATCTTTAACTAATTGACGGGCAACTTTTACGTCGCGCTTATACCATGTCGCATCAAAGCCACAATGAGGGCAAGCGACCTGTTTTTTAAAATTTGATCTGATGGCGAGCTCAAAGCCCCCAAGGATCGCAAAGAAAATGGCAAAGCCCTCTACCCCAAAAAAAGGATAAAGCATGCTACCGACAACCATTGTCGTCAAAAGAACTTGGAAATAATTTTTTTTCGTGAGGCGTGGGGAAACACTAATCCCTCTCTCTGTCCGGCAAAGCGGGCAGAAAAACTGGCTGGCTTTATTTTTGTACTTATAAACTCGGCTGACTAAGGGTTTTTTCACGTCGTTTTATCTCCAACAATACACAGCTCATTGTACACCGATTCGCTGATTTTTTGAGAAGGGCGTTTTTTCCCTAATGAAATATTGGATGTTTGGCAGTGAACTTAAATTTAACCGATTGATTGATTATGTTAACTACTGGGAAAATTCTTACGAATGGAGGAATTTTTCTGGTGGGAAATGGACTGACCTGCAAGTTTGTTCGCAAATCCCATCAGTTTTAAAATCTTAACATTCTCCCCTTATTTAAATCAAACAAAAAAGGCGAGCCAGGACCCCCGCGGGCCCTGGTGATTGAAAGTTCAGTCTGGAGTGCAAAGCACATTGAGGGTGGTAGTGATGGGATTGTCGAAATACAGCCAACGTGCCACTAATCTAGACTCGACTCTCTAGAACTACTGTTATGACTTCAAATAACGTACCAACTCATAGGGGCACTCATCGGACCACTTCACACCACTTTTCAATGTATTGTTTGACCATGGAATTTTGCTTCGGTAGCATTGAGACACCTTCTATGACTTTTTGGGAAATTTTACCTAGTGATTAAAAGTAACCGCGGCCAATTAAGTATCTTTATGGGTATCACCCTTGTCATCGTGATGGGGATGCTTGCTTTCATTATTAATATTGGTTTGTTTGTTAAAGCTAAAATTAATTTACAGAATGCGACTGATGCTGCTGCTTTTGCGGGGGCCGCAACCCAGGCCCGCCAGCTCACCAATATCGCCTACGCCAACTGGGAACTTCGCAATACCTACAAAGAGTGGATGTTTAAATATTATGTTCTCGGTCAGCTGGGACTTATTCCCTACAATCTGAAAGATTCAAATATTTCGGGTAAAGCCTCAGTCAATTTTATTTTACCTACGCCACCAATCAGTGGGATTACCGATTTTGATAAATACAATATTCCTTCAATCTGCATTCACAACAATTCTAAAACCAATATTTGTCCGATCTATGCCCTACCCGGAATTCCGCGCTTCCCAGCAATTGGGGTTGCCGGTATTTCTGAAATTCACGAAGCGTTTGTTAACAAACTGGTAGAAGAAAAAGGAAAAGATTGTTCAAGAAGAAGTAAGGCCAATTTTCTAACAGCACTGACTTGGGCCTATGGCTCAGGAACAGACACCATGCCTGAAGCACCGCTGGTCGCAACTAATCGTCCCGGTGCCTGGCCTGAGGCCTTAGAGCTGGCCTTTAGAATTCGAAATTTAGAAATGATCATGAACCGACCGCCGGTGAACGAAATCACCTTGGATAATGTTCAGTCGTTTCAAGGTCAGGCAGATGAAATTGGATTTAATGAACGCCCGATGAAGGCCTTCTGGTCTGCCTATCGAAATTTAGGTGGCGGTGTTTATAAAGACAACAATACCAAAAGCAGCGGAGCCGTAGAGGAATTATCGCGCTATTTAAAATTGACTGAACTTGCCCCTCAACCCTTCACTGCCAATCCTAATTCCGTTTCAGGATTTTTGATTCCTACTACATTTGTCTATCCCGGCTCAAGCGGAAGTGCTCTTCAAAAACACTACGTCGATCTCCAGTTAATGCCGGTCAATTTAGCCACCATGTTTTCGACTTTCGTTGATACCACCAATAAAAATGTGGGGATGGACGGAGTTGAAATGGAAGCAACATGCGGAATTTCAAAATCGGCCCTGCCGGTTCCTGGATACATCATGGGCTTCAATAAAAATCCTGAAGTAATGACTTATTACGCGGTCAAAGCAGAAAGTAAATTCATTGGCCTCTTCTATCCACTCTCCGACCGGTCTGGTATTAAACTCACCGCTTATGCCGCCGCCAAACCTTTCGGCGGAAGAATTGGTCCCAAACTCTTTACCTATATCGACGGTGATCAAACCGTTGTGGCCCGAGAAGATATTAACCGCCGTAGTGGTTCTTATATCAACGGATTAAAAGTTGAAGTCGGTGCCGCTGCCGGATTCAAACCCGGAATGCCCATTCCATCGAGTGAAAATTTTTGGGTTAATGAAGTAAATCCTGTCATTGGCGGAGTTCCGGGAACCTCTTCCAAAATTTTCTACGGTATTCCCAATATGATTTATGATTTTCAAGATGAAAGCGACCTGAATACTCAAAGATCAAGTGCCGGCAAAATCCAATTAATTTCTCCGCTGGCCTTCGATGGTCAAGCGCCAAAAGAAATCCTGGGACTTTATCATGCACCTCAATTCAAAGCTCTCAAGGACAGTGTGGGAACCGTCAATCCTGGAACTTCGATGACCAGCGATGAAGTTTTAAAAGCGATTATCAGAGCAAGACGACCAACAAAATACGACGCCATCAACTACCTGGTTCCTGATTTTCGCGAAGTGGCCGATAAGAACAATGCTGCTCCCATGATTCAGCGTCTGACTTCCGTTTCGGGAATCGGCTTTACCTATAAGCTATTTGCTCCACTGGTTGGACCCAACTTGCTATATAAAACCAACAACGATGTTGAATCAGTTATTACTCAATACATGAGTGCCAATGATCCTGCCGTCACGACTTACCTTCAATCCTTGCTCGATGTTGCCAATAGTATTAAAGCACTGGCCACTAAAGGGGATAACACCGAAGCAGCTCGCTCAATTCACATCAATGCCGGTGGAACTGATAACCGCCCCGCTTTTCTGATTGCCGCTCCCGCCAGTGATCCAGGTTGTAACCAAGACATGGCCTCAAAGTTTAATCATTTTTTCAGGGCCGACAGCACTGGCTGCGATATCGTTCCGCTAAAAAAATTAATGGTTGATTTTATTGCGGCCCATTCGGCAAATACCGGCAATTTTGACAAAAGTTTATACTATGTTGGCTATTACTATAATGACCCTTCTGCACCAGCGCTTCACTTAAGACCTGAGCAATTAATGACCGCCTATTTTCCTGGTACGCGCCAAGGAACTAACCCAGGTGATAAAGGGATTGCCGAGCACCCTTTAAAGCTCAGCACCCCGGGAATGGGCAGTTATTCGACCAGACGTAATTTTTATTCAACAAAATTCTTTCACATGGCAAAAATCATTGACTCCCCTCCTGGGGGAAGTAGTGCTACCAAGGGCCGAATTGATTACCAGGATCAACCGCTGCTCAGAGAGCTTTCCGGCGAAGCGCCCGCAGATCTGGTGGGCCAAGTGCAAATCAAAAACTTCTTAAAATACGACGACGCTACAGGCATTAATAATATTTACTTTCTCGATTTTTAATCCTTGAAAAGAGTCAAATAGTGCATATATACTACAGCCTTAGTTGAGACTAGAAACGAGGGTAAGATAATGGCAAAATCGAAAGCTATCAAATCAGCAAAAAAACCAGTAGCGAAAAAAGCAGCTCCTGCTAAAAAAGCAGTAGCAAAAAAAGCAGCTCCTGCTAAAAAGCCAGTGGCAAAAAAAGCAGCTCCTGCTAAAAAGCCAGTGGCAAAAAAAGCAACTCCTGCTAAAAAAGCAGTGGCAAAAAAAGCAGCTCCTGCTAAAAAGCCAGTGGCTAAAAAAGCAGCTCCTGCCGCTAAAAAAGCAGTGGCAAAAAAAGCAGCTCCCGCAGCTAAAAAAGCAGTGGTCAAAACAGCTGCTCCAAAAAAAGAAACAAAGGCCCAAATCCTCTCGCGAGAAGAGGCCATTAAAAAATATAAAAACTCGCACAATGCTCCAGCGCTTAAAGCAAAGCCTAAAGCTAAAACTAAAGCTGTTGTTGTTAACGATGAAGAAGATGATGATTTCGATCTGGAAGTTGATATTCTAGAAGACGACGCTGAAACCGTAGACGAAGCGATGGGCGATGAAGAGTACGATGATGAAGATGAAGGTAAAGGCGATCCTCGTTTTGCCGGTGAAGCCTTTGATCCGGATGAAGATGAAGAAATTAAATCGGAAGGCGCTTACTCTTATGGCTGGGGCTATAACGATGCCTTCGATAAACCAGAAGATGATGATCTAAACCGCGACCTTGATGAGGACGAAGAGTATGCTCTTGGTAAAAAATCGAGTGCGTCCGAAGAAGACAGTCTCGACGACGATGATGATTACTAAAAATTATTTTGAAAAATAAAAAGGGGCTTCTTAAGAAGCCCCTTTTTTTATGTTAAGTTTGGTCGAGAGGTACTCAATGAAAGCTCCGCTACTAGAACTCTATTACTTTAATGAATGCCCATACTGTCAGAGGGTTTTGAACGTCATACGCGATCTTAACATTAAGGTAGTTTACAAAGACATTCATGCCGATATAAATGAAATGCATAAATTGCAATATATCACTGGCCGCAAAACGGTTCCTTGCCTCTTCATCAATGGGAACCCGATGCATGAATCCCTTGATATTATGAATTGGCTAAAGGCCAACAGTGAGACACTCGAAAAAAATAACTAAAAAAAGAAGGATAGTTCATGGAAATTCGCGATCCAGTTCACGGCTCAATACATATTTTAGATGAAGAAATCCCTATTATTCGCGATGATTTTTTTCAACGCTTAAGAAACATCAAACAACTTGGTTTTTCAGAATACGTTTTTCCTGGTGCGACTCACACCCGCTTCATTCACTCGATTGGTGTCATGAACATTGCAGACAAGGCCTTCGATAGACTCTTCAAGGAAAAACTCTTTGATGTTGATTTTCAACGCTTAAAAGAAACGTTTAAACTGGCCTGTCTTCTGCATGATGTGGGTCACGCCCCCCTTTCTCACTCGACAGAAACAGTGATGCCAAAACTTTCGGAACTAAAAATCCCGGTAGATTTTCTTTCTAAAAAAGATCAGATGACAGACCGCCAGGCCACCCATGAAGATTATACTATTAAATCGATTGTCGACAGTTCATTTGCCGGATCGTTTTCATTAGTAGAAAAAAAATTCGGCGTAGGAAGAAAATATATTGCCGATTTGATCACCGGACACACCAGTGATGCCAGCTATTTCACTGTTGGGGGTGTTAATTATTTTCCTCTGCTTCATCAATTAGTTTCAAGTGAACTCGATTGCGATCGTATGGACTACCTACTTCGCGATAGTTATTTTTGCGGGGTCAGCTACGGCTCTTACGATCTGGACTGGTTACTGGACAATCTTGAAATTTGTGTGGAATCAGGCTCGGCCTATCTCGGGATCAACGAAAGAGCAGTTGTCACATTCGATGATTTTCTCCTTTCGCGCTATCACATGTTCATTATGGTTTATTTTCACTACCGTGCCGTATGCCTGGAACAGCTTCTCTTTAAGTTTTTTAAAACCTCGCCGCTGGAATATACAATCCCAGCTTCGATTGAAGAGTACATCGAACATGATGATCACTATTTAATGAAGGTCTTAAAGAAAAGTAAGAACAAATATGCCGATGCCGTAATTAAAAACCAAGTTCCCCAAAAGATCTTTGAATCTTTCAATGAACAACAGGAAGTACACCTGCTGGCGATTGTCGATTTCCTGGAAAAAGAAAACATTGAATATATCCGTTCCGGCTCCAGCGGCCGTTTATCGAAGTACTATGTCGACGAGGCCAGCATCAGCAAATACCCGATGAAAGTAGTACGGAAGCTTTATGGCAGTGATCAAAAAATTACTTTCAATATTGATGAAGCCACTGACCTCTTCACCAAATTTGCCAAGGCCCATGCGGTTAACAGATTACATTGTGATGTCGAAAGCTTAACGCCGACCCAGCATCGAAAACTGCTAAACATTATTCATTCCTACAAGGGTTAAAAACGATCCCCGCCTAGCATCTTTTGCCTCACTCCTAGAAAACGCTGCTCACGGCTACAATTAGTGAGCAGGGCGATTTTGCCAGGAGTGAAAGCAATGGATCTTAAAATTTTTCAAATGCTCGAGTTTATTAATTCCCGATTAAATAATATTGAAAAGAATATAACTCGCATGGATGAAAAACTTGATTTTTCAATCACCCTTCAAAGAAACCATTTAGTAAGAATTAAAAATGGCGAAGAAATCGACGACAATATGATTTTAATGGGCAGACCTTATAATGACATCAATCCTCAAAAGGCCTGGGGTATTTACAACAACGCCAATATTGATTTTTTTGTTTTAGATGTAAGCCAAAAATCGTATCAAGGCACCCGCTTAAATGAAGCCATTCAGATCCCACTGGAAGAGCTGCATATTCGCTTCGTCGAAATCCCAAGTAAAACAGTACCGGTTATGATCATTTCGGAAAATGGCCTACGCTCAATCCAGGCATGCGAAATGTTGGTGAAAAAAGGTTTTTTCAATATCAATAATATTTCAGGCGGCTATGAGTTCTGGCCAGGAAATACAGAAGCTGAAAAAACTAAAAATTTGGATGGACCTTCGATCGACAATTAGTCCAGCGAAGAAATGTGTTCGAAGAGTCCCGGCTGAATTAATAATTTTGAATGAAAATTCTTTAAGATCAGCTCAACTCTATTGAGTTCAAGGTCCCCGATCAAATCGGTGTATTTTTTTTCAATCTCATTAATGCATTCAAAAAGATTCAATTTGAACTTGAGGCCATATTCCGTCAAAAAAATATTTTGTTCGCGCTTGTCCTGAAAATTCGTCTTGCGTTCAATGTAACCACGTCTTTCGAGCTCATTTAAATGAGAGGTCATGGTTTGTTTCTTGAGTCCGCAACCAAAACCTATTTCCTTGATGGTAGGGCCTTCGTGCTCACAGATAAATAATAAGACTTCTAAAAAGGAAGGCCTTAAATCGGTAAAGCCTCTGACCTGCAGCAGAGTTAAAAGCTCACCTGAATATGTGCGGTAAATTTTTTTTAGGAGAGAGCCAATGCTTGAAACTTTCTTCATGAAATCACCTCTGGACCTTCATAGTCCGTATGTAAGACTAAAATAGTGTCCCACGAAGAGATTCTGCAAGTCAAGTCTGATATAAGGACTAAAAAAGGTTTCTGGCATTACTGATCGAAGTCACGATCCCGCAGCAAATCCCAAAAGTCAGAAGATTGGATCCCCCATAGGACATCAGGGGCAAGGGAATCCCAACAATCGGCATCAGTCCCGAAACCATACTCATATTCACCATGGTATGGACAAAGAAAATGGCCAGAACCCCAACCACCACCATGGAATCAAACATTTTATTCACATTGGAGGCAAGCCATAGGAGTCGATAAAATAAAGCGAGATAAAGCGCAATGAGAAAAACGGAGCCCACGAATCCATGCTCTTCATTAAAAATAGCAAAGATAAAATCGGTGTGGTTTTCTGGAAGATAATTAAGTGCACCCTGGCTGGATCGTCGGAAGCCTTTTCCAAAAAATTGCCCTGAACCGATCGCAATTTTTGATTGAATGGCGTTGTAGCCTTTCCCTTTGGCATCAAACTCTGGATCGATAAAAGTGGTAATACGAGCTTTTTGGTATTCGCGCAAACCGAAATTATAAAGCACGGTGGCGCCAATCACCCCAATGACGGCAATGGTGGCAATAGTCTTCCATTTCAGTTTACGATAGAAAGTCATCACCAGAAAAATAGATAAAACCAACGTTCCGGTTCCAAGATCGGGCTGAATAATAATCATCAAAGCAGGAACAAAAGTGATGATGAATGGAATTATTAATTCCCTAAAACCAATCTCCTGCTCGGGAGAAGCCTTGGCGTACCAGCGGGCCAGAACCAAAACCATGGCGATCTTTATCGTCTCCGAAGGTTGAAACTTAAAAGACCCAAAACCAATCCAGCGCTGTCCCCCTAGGGCGGAGTGACCCACAATTAAAACCATAACCAATAGGACAATCCCGATTAAATAACCAGGGTAGGCCAGACGATAGAAATTTTTAGGTTGAATGAAACTGATGCCGATTCCGATCATCCAGGAAACAATGAACCAGATAATTTGCGTTTTATAAAGTCCCTCTTCCGGTCCCACCCCTTGAGAGTGAGTGGCAGAGTAAAGATTCAAAATACCGATGATGAAAATAGCACTACAAATTCCGAAGAAAGAATAATCATATCTTTTAAGTTCTTCTCTAAAATTAAACATTCGTCATTCCCCAGATACCACAGGCTCTTCTTTCGCCGCCTGCAATGGCATCACTTGTCCCTTGTTGTCCAAGACATAATTTCTTACCAGTTGTCCATTTTCATCGTAATAATCCGGACTATTATTCTCAATAACCATCGGGACCGGATTCAAACGATTGTCTTCCATGATCTGCTCATAGGTCAGCTTAGCTTGTTCCTGAGCAACAATTTTTTGCTGATAAGCTGGATAATATTTGTTCATATAAGTGGCGATGATCGCTTTGGCGACAGGACCAGCGGCACTACCTCCGTGGCAACCATGCTCAACCACCACACTCACGGCAATCTTTGGATTGAAGGCCGGAGCGTAAGCCGCAAAAAGAGCATTGTTTCGAAATTTATATTCCTGATTTTCACATTTACTAAAAATTTTATCAGCGGACATACCAATAACCTGAGCTGTCCCGGTTTTGGCGGCCATCTGCAGTCCCGAGCCACGCAACGAACTTGCTGTTCCGCCTTGGGTATTGGTTACATCAAAAAGTCCTTTTTTGATAATATCCATCGTTTTTCGGCTTACTTTAAACTGATGAATTAATTCTGGCTGAACCCGGCTTAGGACTTGTCCCGAGTTGGAAAACACTTCTTTAACAACGTGTGGTCGATACAATTTTCCTTCATTGGCCATCGTTGCATAGAACATTGCGAGTTGAAGAGGTGTGACGTTGACGAAAGATTGTCCAATAACACAAGAAAGAGTCTCTCCCTTTTGCCACTCAATTCCCGTGCGCTTTTTCTTCCATTCCTTGCTTGGAATTAAACCGCTGGTTTCTCTTGGAAGAATAATCCCCAGGCGCTGTCCCATTCCAAAAAGAGTTGCGTATTTATGAATAACATCAATATCGATTTTCATGGCAATACTGTAAAAATAAACGTCACATGATTCCCTTACAGCTCTAACAACATCCACCACTCCATGTCCTGTTTTTTTCCAGCAGTGGAATGGACGCCCACCCATGCGGTAACTACCAGTACAAACAACTTGAGTGTGTTCATTAACAATTCCTTCTTCCAAGGCGGCAATCGCTGTCAGCGGCTTAAAAGTTGAACCGGGAGAAAAGTGATCCTGGATACTACGATCTCTGAGCGGACGTTTTTCATCCATCACCAGCTGTCCCCAGTAATTGGAAGAAAGACCGGTAGAGAAATTGGAAGGATCAAATGCCGGGCGTGAAACCATCGCAATGACTTCGCCCGAATCAATATCAACGGCAATCGCTGAACCATCTTTTCCATCCAGCGCATGAAAAGCCGCAAGTTGTACATCTCTATCAATTGTTAAGCGAACGTTCTTACCTGGCACAGCAGCTTTATTATCGATGCCGGAGTAAAGATCATCACTGGTCACGTGGCGACGGGCCCTTCCGCGGGCATCAACTTCCATGAACTGGTATCCATCTTGTCCCCGAATATCCAAATCGTACTGTTGCTCAATTCCACTTTGGCCGATGAAATCCCCTTGCTTGTAATCGTGTTTATCGCGGTCTCTTAAGCGAGGAAGTTTTTCCTGAGATATTTCAGAAATATATCCTAGCAAATGGGCCCCACTGTCCTTATCGGTATACTCACGACTAATAAACGTTTCGACCGAAACGCCCGGAAGCTTTGAAGACTCAGTTTCGATAATGGCCACTTCGCGACGGGAAATATTTTTCTTCACAACCACCGGAAGATATTTTGCCTGGCCTCGATATTTTTTAAGAATTTTGGTGATGGAGGCCGGAGTTGTTTCCAGAATTTTTGACAAATATTCAATCGTCTCCACATCCCCTTCTAAGTATTGAGGGGTGATAATGGCATCAAAGCGCGGTACGTTGTGGGTAAGCAGGACATTGTTCCGACTAAAAATCATCCCGCGCGGTGCGCGGACAACGTCTTTTCGAAGTCGATTCTCGAGAGAATAATTAAAAAACATTTTCCCGTGATAAATTTGCAAATACCAAAGTCTCGCCAATAGAATGGCGAAACAAACGACGATGATATTCAGAATAATATCAGCACGCTCTTGGTGAGATTTGACGAGATCGTCTTCTCCAAACATTAAACCTTATCTCCTAACATTCCCCGGTCATCGATATTCCAAATCTTATTCAGAATGAAGAAAAAGAGCGGCGAAAGAAGAGCGATTATCACGCTCTGAGGAAGGAAGCGCCATCCTTTATCGAAAATATAATCGAGATTGCCGAGTTGAATATAAATTAAAATTGATTGAACAAAAAACCAAAACAATTGAAAAACCTGGGTGATTAAGATCGTCATTCCCCATGAAGAAAAATGAATCATCTCTCTAACGTATGAAACAACCACACAAATTACGATCCCGGTGACTGTCCCCATCTCCCAACCTTCTACTGAGAAAAAAGCATGGAAATACTGAACGATCATAATGAGAATCGCCAGGTATGGTGTCTCAAGGCGAAGTCCCAGGAAAAGGACTAACAAAATATTGAAAGGAACTCTGAAATTCAAAAGACCGATCATGGGGAAAACGGCGGTAGTTATAATTTCCAGAACGAATAGTAGAATGAGAGTTTTGATCAATGGGAAAACAATATCTTTTAAATCAGTTTTCATCACTTGACCTCATTGCTGTTAAGTTGCTCTTCAAGTGCTTTCCACTCCAGTTGCTTGTGCTCTTCTTGTTCATAAACCAAAACTAAAACTTCCTCGAGTTTCGAAAAATTAACCAGCGGAGTAATCTCTACGTGTTGAGTAATCCCGTAACTTTCGCGCTCAATTCTTGAAATATAACCAATTTTTAGACCTTTCGGATAAACGTTTCCTAGTCCGGCAGTAAGCACTAGATCATTCAAAATAATCGGCTCAGTTCTATTTACGTATTTCATGATGCAGCGACCTCGGCTGTACCCTTCAACGATTCCGTGCGAGCGCAAACGCTCAACAACCCCATCAACACGATTGTTGGCATCGAGAATGGTAATAACGTCTGCAAAATGATCAGTCAGTCGATAAACATATCCCACCAGACCTTCGGCACTGGTGACAACCGACTGAAGCCTCACGCCGTCTTTTAAGCCCCGATTGATACGTACGACTTTATAGTCATCCGCCGAATCCCAAGAAACGACACTCGCCACAATTTTTTTGCGGTCAATCTGCTCACCGTACTTAATAAGCTCTCGCAGGCGATCACTTTCCTTAATGGCTTCCTGGTAGCTAAACATTTCGTTTTGCAGGTTAGAAATTTTACCTTTTAGAGCAATGTTTTCTTTGCTGGCATTCAAATTGGCCACGTAATGTTCGACATACGAAGAAATTCCCCGCTGGGCCGAAGTCACCATGGCCTGAACCGGGGCCATGAGGTCGATAATCACTTTTTCGGCAATCGATGTTTTTTGGAAAACATAATCTCGCTGCGACATCCCATAGAGGGCAATCACAAGAATTATGCTGTTGATTACGATCTTTGTTCGTCTCTCTTCTGAATCAGACAGCCTCAACTTAACTACTCCGTAAAATGATTTGGAATTTAATCTACAGTAAGCTTAAGCAATCTATTTTAAAAAGCCAATAACCTTTACGAAGTTACTTTTTTCTCGTTACAATAATCCTAATTTTTACTAAGCAACCCAGGGATGACCAATGTCGGAATTTACCAAAAACAAAGCGGCTAGCGTATTCGCTACTGTCTTAATCGGAATTATCGTTCTCTCATTTATGTTTACGGGCTATGAATCTCTTCGCACCGGAGGAAATTCGCCGGATACCATCGGTAAAGTTGGAGACCTTCCAATCAAGACGGGTGAATATCAGCAGGAATTTAACCGTCAAATTGAATTTTATAAACAAATGATGGGTGGGGAAATTAGCGCCAAACAAATCGAAGCAATGAAAATCAAGGAAAGCACCTTGAAAAACATCGTGCAAAGAAAATTAATGGTGAAATTTGCTTCGGATATTGGAGCTTATCCCTCTGAAGAAGAAGTTAAAGCTGAAATTAAAACCCTTCCTTATTTCCAGACCAATGGTCAATTCGACATCACTCGTTACAAAGGGCTGCTGGCCGCCAATCGTTTAACGCCCCAGGAATTTGAGGCCGATGTTATTAATCAACTAAAAATGAAAAGCACTCAGACCCTGCTTCAGAGCTTTCCGCTCTCAAAAGGTTATATGAATGACCTGCAAAAGTTCCGCGATGAAAAGATTGGGGCCGAAATTATCCAAATTTCAAAAAATTCCCTGAGAAATTTTGTTGAAGTTTCAAGCGACGAACTCAATAAATTCTTAGCTGAAGAAACCAACCAAAAGCGCATCCAGTCTATCTTCAATGAAAGAAAATCAAGCTTAGATAAACCAGAAGAAATCAAGGCCAGCCATATTCTTCTGATGACCGAAGGAAAAGATGAAGCAAAAGTAAAAGCTGAAATTGAAAAAATCGCAGCGATGGTCACCCCGGCCAATTTTGCTAAGATGGCCAATACCTATACTGAAGATCCATCGGGAAAAGGAAAAGGCGGAGACCTGGGATCTTTTGGAAAAGGAAGAATGGTTCCTGAGTTCGACCAAGTGGCCTTTACCCAAAAAGTAGGAACAGTTTCGGCCCCGATCAAGACCCAATTTGGTTATCATTTATTGTTAGTGGAAAAGAAGACGGCAGGACACCTGGCAACCTTCTCAGAATATAAAGACCAATTTGCGAAAGAATTAATCCAAAAAGATAAAGTTGAAGATATTAAAAAGCTAACAGTTGATATCTCAAATAACCTTCGTCGTGCGCTTGAAGCTGGTAGTGCTGCTGAAGTGAAATCAATCACTGATAAATACAAACTTCAATACTCTAAAGGTTCTATCAATCGTCTTGATGGCCCTTCTACCGGAACTAACCTGACGGCTGAAAACATGAAAGCACTTTTTTCTGGAGACTTAAGCAAGTCGCAAATTCATTTGTTTGATGATGGCGCCTCGATGGTTATGATTAGAACAACTCCCGGCCCAGTGGTTGCCGATTTGAATGATCAAGCTAAAATCGCCCAGGACAATGCGGGCCTGAAAAATGCTCTTTCCAGAAAAATGATGGATTCTATTCTTAAAAAACTCGAAGAAGATACTAAAGTAAAAATTAACTCTGATATGATTCAGTAATTAAGGAAAGTTGTGGCCGATAAAAAATCTAAATGGTCTGAAAATACGAGCGGTCAATTTTACGTTGATGATCAATGTATTGCCTGTGACGCTTGCGTGGTGGAAGCACCACGTTTTTTCGTGATGAACGATACCGACGGCCACGCTTTCGTCAAACTACAACCAAAAACGGCCAAAGAAATTGAAGAATGCCTCAGCGCTCTCGAAGCTTGCCCAGTGGAAGCGATCGGGAGTGATGGGGATTCTTAAATTAGCGACGTTCTCGAAAGACCTTTCTTAAATCCTTTGGCCCACTTTCTCTGAATTTTTCCAGTGACTCCCTAAGCATTTCACTCGACATCCACTTTCCATATTTGGCGTGATAATCAAGGTCTGCTTTTGTCACCAGCGGAAGCAGGATGCTTCCAATCGTTTTTAAGCTCGCCATGGTTGAGATGGTGATGGATGGTACATCTTTGGTAAAGTCTTTTGGAATCCCCGATAATTTGGACATCATATGCCAGAGCCCTGGAATATATCTGGTCGACCAGATGGCCTTGGCAGCGATCGATGTTAAATTTTCGTGGATTTTATATTCTCTTTCATTGATCCATCTGAACATTTCGCCCAGAATGGCATCCTTTCGCCACGAATCTCGCATCAGACGATAATCGGTCCAATCTAAGACCACTTCAAAGCGGGAATCGGTTTCCATATCGGTAGGCACCATCATCGAGCCTTTTTTAATCCCAATACGCTTTAAAAAGCTCACATCATCCATCGTAATCAAGGACATTACCTCTGGAAGTATAACTTTTCCATTTGAGACATGTTTGAAGGAATCATAGGCCACTTCTTCGCAAGAAAGTTTTGAGTTTTCTTCAAAGTCCAGTTCATAGTCGTAAGGAATAAATTTCTTTTGTTTTTTAAGAGCAGTTACCTTGTCGAACATATAATCGGCCGCACGCGAAGCCAACTCAGAATCTTTAGCTCTTAAAACCAGAATGCGGGCATTTTCATTTTTTAATGCTTCATCAATGGGAAAAATACTTACGCCTTTACCAACATAAGATTCGATGGTGGTTACCTCTTTACTTACTTTATCAACATGAACAAAAACGATATGGCTAAAAAGAGATCGAGGCAGCGCAATTTCAGAAATAGTCGAAGAGACAAAGCTGACACCTTTGGTAATCAGGATGTCGCCATTTTGAAACTCAAATTTTGCTTTGGGATCAATTCCCCTACCGAGGTGATAAGGGCGGTAGGCAGCGGCATCGTAAACCGGAACAGGCTGCTCAGGGAAATTGACACTTTCTGCTGAAATTTGTTCATCCGGATAGAAGTGTACTCCAACATAGTCTTCACTGCTTCTAATCAGAAGATTTAATTCTTTTAATTTCATTCGACAATTTGTCGGAAGAATTTCCAGGATTGAATGAAGTGCCATCCGCGCTTCAAAACTTAAATCCAATATTTTTTGTCCGTTGTTTTTTAAAACAGCAAGATCCAGATTTTGAGGGGTGAGCAGCTGATAGTCCTCAATCAAACGATCGAGCTCTCGCTCACACGTCTCCCCGTTGATTTCTCGGGTGGCCACCAGATCGATGATCAATTGTGATTCCAGCAGTAAATCCAGCCCTCCCTGCTCCGCACTTGCCAGTGCTCTATTTGGTCTGGAAGAGGTAGAGGCGCATGATGCTGCCAGCAGCAGTAGACAAAATAAAATTGAGCGTATTCGGTTCATTTCGTTCCCACAAAAAAGCAAGGGGCCCATAAGGCCCCTTACCAGATTAAAAAAATTATCTCTTAATTTGTAGAACTTCTTGAAGCATTTGATCTGCCGTCGTCAACGTTTTAGCGTTGGCCTGGAAGTTTCTCTGCGCGGTCATAAGGTTAACAAATTCGTTGGCAATATCAACGTTTGAAAGCTCTACTGATTTTGAAAGAACTTCTCCCCGTCCGGATTCACTTGGTTTCCCAAGAGCTGCTTGTCCTGAAGACTTAGATTCTTTAAATAGGTTTTTACCAATCTTAAATAATCCTTCGTTGTTTTCAAATTTAGCGACAGCAATTTGAGCGATATCGCGAGTCTCACCGTTGTTATAGTTAGCTGTTAAAATCCCTTTATCATTGAATGAAAGAGAAGTTAGTGTAGCAGCACTAGAACCATCTTGGGTGTGACGAGCAATTGCAGAATCTGATCCGTATTGAGTTGAGGCATCCAATCCTGTTCCACCTTCTTTTAGAGATTGTCCCCAATTGAAAGTAATCTTTTGATCTTTTGCTGCACCTTTATTGAAGTTGAATGAATTCTTTCCGGCCTTCTCTTCTTCCAGTTGACCTTTGTCATTGAAGAGCAAAGATCCTGAAGCCATTTCATACATCGTGTCTGGTTTTCCACCTTCCACATCTTTACCATCAGCTGCAATATGGTATTCCCATGTATTGTTATCTGTCTTGTTGTAATAAGCAGTAACCGTACGAGCGGTACCGATGTTATCGTAAATAGTCATTGAGTTTGAAAAGTTCGAAGTCTTTTCAGGGTTTTCGATATTAAATTCAGTTTTGTTCATGCGTGAATCAAGGTTCATCGACATTGCAACTTCTTTAGATCCTTTTGCTGCAATGGTTGTATTACCAAGTTTAATTGCATCGATCTTATTTAACATCTTTCCTGATTCATCTGCCTGGAAGCCCAGAACTTTATAACCATCCATAGTTGTCAGTTGGCCTTCTTTATCAAAGTGAAAAGATCCATCGCGAGTAAAACTTCTTCCCGCGGGAGAATCGATTGTAAACATACCGTCACCTGAAAGTGCCAAATCTGTTACTGATTCTGTACGAGTGATATCCCCTTGGGTCATAATGGGTTTAATGTGGCCTAGCTTTGTCCCAGCACCAAACTGGTCTCCACCTTCAATACCTTTAAGTGATACTGCGAGTACGTCTTGAAATTCTGCTCTTGAAGATTTGAATCCGTTGGTTCCAGCGTTGGCGATGTTATCACCGATAACTCCCATACCCTGTCCAGATGCGTTTAAACCAGAAACACCAATTGTGAATGAACGAAGAATACCCATTTTGTCCCTCCTAGACCTAATGGCTCAAAAGATGTTAAAAGCACTACAGGCTTTGAACTCAGGTTTCCGGAAAGGACCAACCATTTTCTTTTTGAGCTTTTTTATTGTTAATTTTTTAATTCATTAATATCGTCGAATCAATTTTTGTAAATACGTTATCTCCTATACTGTCTTTATCAATCGCCGTAACGATTGTATTTTTTGGTACATCTATGATGTAAGCAGCTTTACTGGTAATAACCAGTGAGTCTTGCCCACCTTTTAATTTTAATTTATCAATGGCGCTTTGTAATTTTGCGTATTCATCTTTATCAAGAGACAGATTACGCTCTTGCAGTCTTCTCATGGCATGAGTTGAAAGATGAATGCCTTTAGGACTTTCGGGGATAAGTGATTCTGATTTTTCTAGATTGCTATCGAGTAGGCTCTTAAACTCGGACGTCTCGCCCTTATTTAATTTATTAGCTGAATCAACATTCGACTTCGCAGGAAGCTTCGTAACGTTAGGAATGAGAATGTTGTTAATCTTCGGATTCGCCATTTCTTTTTTCTATTTCCCAAAAACTTTTAATTACTCGTTTGGTTCTCTACTTGATTATATGTCGACGCAGCTTGTTTTTGCAATGCAGGCAATTTTTTACTGGCAAGATCTTTTTCTGCTACTGCAAAACTTTCCACGTCTTTTAAAAATACTTTTTTTCCGCCGGCTATGTCTAAAATAGTTTCGCCATTTTCAAAACGAACACCGGTCACAGTCCCTTCGGCCTTCGTCACACCCATGAACTTTTCATTTTTATCGTCAAAAGCAATGACGTCAAAATGATAGGCTTCTTTGGGGGCAATTTGTCCATCGAGACCAACCCCATCCCAAGTCACACCCTGCTGACCTTTTCCAAGATCGGCCTGATCAATTTTTCCAATCATCTGATTTTTACTATCATAAATTCGAATCATGACGTTTTTGGCAGATCTATCCAGATAGAACGGAAGTTCAACATTTTGTCCTTCCCCATTATAATCAATGGTCGTGCCGCTAGTGACAACTTTTTTACCAAGGAAACTCGCTCCTTGAAATCTTTTTTCATTATCGTTATTGGCATTCATTCCATCAAATTTTTTATTAAGCGCTGTCAATTGCTCTAATTGTGAAAACTGCGCTAGGTTTGATGAAAAATCTTTTTGATCCATTGGCTTCATTGGATCCTGGTTTTTTAACTGGTGAGCAAGTAGTTTCATGAAACCATCTTTACCTAAAGTCTCATGCTCTTTTTTATCAACAAAACGTTGTTCTGGTTTAACCCCAACCATTTTATTTAATTCATCACCAATTTTTGGATTAATGGCCTGGCCATTACCAAGCACTTCTGATTTTTTGATTGCGATTTCTGAATAAGAATTTCGGCTTTCTGAGCCGGGTCTACCGATCATAGGCATGAATTATGCTCCATAACGTTGTTGGTATTCTTCCCACAACTCTTTTCTTCTTTCTTTACCGTTAGAGAACTCACTAGAGAAACTTCCTGAGCTGGTGAACTGTTTGCCATTAGAGTCAGGATTTTGATTTGAATTTGATTGTCTGGAATCAGTTTGTCCGGATGATGCTGTATCCGACATGCTGCTTACAATTCTTAGATCGGAAAGATTAATTCCTGCATTATTTAAATTTTTCATTAAACCGATTTCATTTTTCATGAAAAAATCATGCCCTTCTTTACTCGAAGTCGTGATCTGCATATCGATCATGTTTTGACCAGGGACCGTGGATTGACCAGGCATCTTACTTACTTGAATTTTGAATTCTCCAAGCGAATCGTGCTTTACTGTTAAATCCAGGCTGCTCTTGTTCGCCACTTGATTTTGCTCAACATAGTCTGAAATTCTTTTGATGATTTCATTTGTATTGGCAGTATTTATTTTACCTAGATCTAAAACTTTTTCACTGCCCTGAGTTTGTTTCTCAGTTTGCTGACCACTATTTTCTTTATTTTGCATCATGGGAATTACATCTTGCTTAAGGACCGAGAGCTCGGCCCCTACTTTCAGATCAGGAGAGCGAAGTTCGTCAACTGAAGCATTTTTGCCTTTGTTGCCATCCTTGAAAGCAAGATCTTTTGTGTTTCTGATTAACGGATCAGAAAGAAGTGTTAGTCCCTGGCCATAAGCCTTAACATTTTGATTTGGATTTTTTGGAAGTTCCAGTGCATTTAACAGTGCCTGTTTCCCTGCCCCTTTCTTTTCAGAAGACTCCATATTTTTTAGATAGTCTTCTCCGGTCATCATTTTATTTTGACCGATAATACTTTCAAGCTCAGAAGGCTCTGCTTCAAGATTAACTGAAAGGTCTTTGCTCTTCGCTCCGTTCATCAGAAAATCTAATGGACTCTCGGCCTTTAATTCTCCCTTCTGTAGTCGCTCACCTTTTTTAAGGCGTACATCTTGAAGAGGGTCATTGCCTGTTTCTTCTATTACTTCACTGTTATCTTGAGTTCCTTTTAAGCTATTTAATAACTGATCGAGGTTATTTCCAGTTTTAGCAATTGCTTGTTCAACATGGCCAGCACTCTCACCTTCAGCTGCCTCAGTCTTTCCTTTGGCATTTAATTCTGGTTTCACTCCAAGTGCTGCAAACAAAGCTGCAACTTGATTTTCATCGACGATAATCTGCTCTTCGCCTTCGGCACTTTGTCCCAGCAAGGCTTTAAGCACTTCGCCTTTTGAGCTAGAAACTTCACCCGTTACTTCTTCGTTATCAGTTGAAGCAGTAAGGCTTTCAAACAATGAACCGAAATCATTTTGAGATCCTTCCACGGCTACACCCGCTCCAGCTTTAGCTGAAACTTTATCGGCCGGGCCTGTTGCCTTAGCTGATTTTGAGAGTAGTTGTATTGGCATTCCTTGCATAATTTCCTAAAAATTTAACTTCAACGCTTTGCGTACTTCTTTTCAGTCTACCTTATTTTTTCATCTGAAGAAATTGTTTCTGCAGTCGGGCAGAAACTTCCTTATCCATCAAATTAAATATCTTTGAAGCCTTCTGCGCTTCTAATTGTCCTAATATCCGAACAGAAAGATCGGGATCTTGAACCGATAAAACATCGGCTGCACTTTGGGGCTTCATTCCCGCGATAACTTCCACCATTTGGTTGACCCGCTTTTCCGCTTTGTCATCTTGAGCATCCACGCACCCTAAAAACTTCTTTTGGGAATCTTGAAATTCCACAACTTTCTTTTGAAAATCATTCATGTTTAATTTTAATTGTTCATTTTCTTTTTGAACGTTGAGTTCTTTCACCTTAAGAGCTTCTTCTTTTTCAAGCAGTTCTTTGGAGAAGTCTACCAGGTGCCCGCTGCCCGCCTTCTTCATCAATTTCTGTGCTTCATCCATCACCGCTTTTTTAAATTCTTCTTCGGTATAGGTGTGTTTCGCGGCGGCGACAGGTGCAGGCGGTTTTGCCGTCGCGGCAAATCCCGCAGTAATAATTCCTAATATAATAAAGGCTAAAATCATTTTTTTCATAAAATACCAGTTTTCTCTATTCGTTAGTAGCGTTACAGCCATTAGTTCTCATCATTAAAATTTCTTCAATCGCTTCTTGTTCTTTTTTATTGCGCTCCTTCGTCCACTCACCTTTCTTTTTATCCTTGAAGTTTTCCATAACTTTCACTTGCCCGCGCGCAGTGGCCAGTTCAATAATTTTTGCGTCGTATTTTTTTCTAAGCGCCCATAAAAGATTTTCTTTATTTTTAATATCGTCTTTTTTACCCTGAATAAAATAAGGAAAAAACTGAAGCATTTTCCCTAAAGATGGGTCTTGCATAAATGTTTCTTGCGCTTCATAAGTCTCGTCGATCGCTTTATTGGCAGTTGCAATATTTCCTTCAACCACACCAATCTCTTTTAAGATTTCTCCTAACTCGATCTTGATTTTTTTCTCTTTAAACTCTCTTACTTTTAAAAGTCCATCGAGTTTGAATTTAAATTTTTGCATCTCGTATTTTCTCTCTTAATACTCACCAGATTATTTAAGATTTTCCGCTTTTCTGGCAATATCGACCATACGGTCATACAGCGTGTCGATTGTAAGATATTCTGTCATGCCATGACTTTGTTTCATCAAGTTCATCAGATCATCGTAAATTAGAATGGCTTTATCAACCTTAGGATTTGAGCCTTTGGCGTAAGCACCAACGTTAATTAAATCTTCGTTGGCCTTATAAGACGCGAGCAGATCGCGAAGGTGACTCGCTACAATTTTATGCTCTCGGGAAGCTACCTTGGACATTACCCGCGACAAGCTGGCGAGTACATCAATAGCGGGAAACTGGTTTCGAGAAGCAAGCTCACGTGATAAAACAATGTGTCCGTCGGCGATCGCTCTGACCGCATCAGCAATCGGCTCATCCATATCGCCCCCTTCAACCAGCACAGTATAAATCCCGGTAATGGAGCCCGCCCCTGCTTTGGTCCCAGCTCTTTCCATTAACTTCGGAAGTCGAGCAAAGACAGAAGGCGTATAACCTTTTTGTCCTGGTGGCTCTCCTGCCGAAAGAGAAATTTCACGATTGGCCATCGCAAAACGAGTAATTGAATCCATCATTAAAAGAACGTCTTGATTTTTATCTCTAAAATATTCCGCGATGGTGGTCGCAACGTAGGCGGCCTTCATTCTGATTAAGGCCGAAGAATCTGAAGTTGCCACCACTACCACTGATCGCTTTAACCCTTCCGGTCCTAAATCTGATTCGATAAATTCCAAAACCTCACGTCCCCGTTCTCCGATAAGCGCGATGACGTTAACATCTGAGCTGGAATTTTCAGCAATCATCCCCAGCGTAACAGACTTACCAACCCCCGAACCGGCCATAATGGCAAAACGCTGGCCTTTACCTGCTGTCATAAAACAATTAATGGCATGGATACCAGTATCCAGCGGCTCTCTGATTGGCGGGCGCTCTAGCGGATTTAAGGCGTGGCCATAAATACTTCGGGCCTCAACATTAATCGGTTCAATCGGGCCTTTGCCGTCGATCGGATTTCCCTGGAAATCGACAACTCGTCCAAGCATTGCCTCAGATATTTTAATAGTTGTTGTTAAATCTTTTAAATAAACTCTGGTTTCTGAGTTTATTCCTGAAAGCTCATCATAGGGCATGGCCATACATCTCGTTCCATTAATCCCTACAACTTCGCCGAGAGATTTATCTCCAAACTCCGTGACGAATTCGACGTTCGATCCAATCGGCGCCCGACTAAGGTTGATTTCGAAAACCATCCCTTTGTTGGCATATACTTTTCCAATTTTTTGATAGGGAGAAGAATATTCGTAGTTTTTGTGAATAGAAGTGAGGTCGAGAGTCTTATTCATTGTACTATTCACCTATGTAGAATTTATGCTTCGATTAATACATCTTCAAAAAGTTTATCTAAGCTTTTAAATTGCTCTTCCATCGTTGCATTAACAATTCCATTGTCCGACTCCACAATCATCCCGCTGGTAATAATGGCCGAATCAATTTCGACTCTGACATTTTTTAATTCGCCCAAACGCGATTGGACATGGTTTAAGATTTCTGGCATATCATTAAAATCATTTGAATTGACTTGAATCAGAAGATTTTGTCTGGCTTGAATCTCCAACAGCAGTTTTTCAAGCAATCTTTCAATATATTTTCCATCATCCTTAAGTTCTCTGATGATTATCCACTTCGTTAAATTTCGAAGCAGCAAATATATTTCTTTCTTTTGCACATTGATGATTTCATCCTGTGTTTTCAGGACTTCAGTCACCATTTGGGAGAAGTTATCGAGCTTCTGATCAACAACACTTCGCATTTCATTAAAAATTTCTTCACGCCCCTGATTGACGCCTTCGTCGAACCCGGCCTTAAAAGCTTCATCTTGGATTTCGGCCACTCGTCTCGCAACTTCTTTTTCTACAGTTGCTTGATACTCTTCTTCTTCCTGATCTTTCAATCCTCTGTATTTTTCAACAATCGGATTTACTTTAAACTGAGTCGATTTGGCATGCGCTCTTTCTTCTCTGATAACTTTTTGAAATTCACTTTTGGCAATAGTTTGAGAAGTGCTTAGTAGTGGCTTAAATTCAAACAACGAGACCTTACCAGCTTCAACATCCTGATCAGAAAAATTCTGAAATTTATATTCTTCGACATCTGAGTATTGTTTCACCATAAAATATTATTTCCCAAAATTCCCAATTTACATTAAACCAATGAATCGCCATCAGAGCCGCGAGCAATAAACGCTTTACCTTGAGATTCAAGTTCTTTCGTTTTCTGAACCATTTCAGCTTGAGCTTTTTCAACATCCGAAAGCTTAGTAGGTCCCAAGGCTTCTAGATCTTCTTTCAGCAAGGTAGCCGCACGATTCGACATGTTTTTGAAAAGTTTCTGCTTGATTTCATCAGGCGCAGTCTTCATTGCAATAACAAGTTTTCCGTTGTCCACTTCGCGAAGTAAATTCTGGATACCTTTATCATCAACGTACATAAGGTCTTCAAATGTAAACATGAGTTTTCTAATTTCTTCTGCAAGCTCTGGATCTTTTTCTTCAACACGAGACATGATGTTTTTCTCAGTGTTTTTATCCATAAGGTTAAGCATATCGGCAATTGGTTCAACACCACCCAATTGATTCGTATCAATAGATCCAAGAGTACTAAGTTCTGTTTTAAGAACATCATCCAACTGAGAGATAAGTTCTGGTGAAACATAATCCAGATTGGCAACTCTCAGCACAACCTCAGCTTGTAAACCTTCTGGTAATCGTCTAAGAACATCCACTTTGCGCTCAGGTGCCAAATGGGCAACAATTAAGGCGATAGTCTGAGGATGTTCGTTGATTAAGAAGTTCGATAGCGTTCTGGTATCAACTAGCTCTAGAGATTCAAGGGTATTGGTTTGTCCAACTTCAACGATCTGACCAAGAAGTTGTTTAGCTCTGTCTTCCCCCAGAGTATTGATAATGAAGTCGCGACCGCGGTTCTCAGCAAATAATAAATCGCTTTCTTCGTTGAGTTGTCCGTAGAAGTCTTCAAGGACTCTTTTGACCATCCAGATCGGTGCACGCTTAACGTTCGACATGGCATTGATCATTCTCTTGACGTCGTTATCTTTCATGTTCTGAAAAATAAGCTGAGTAATGTTCATGCCCAGTGAACTTAAAAGTAAACCGGCTTTATCTTGACCATTGAGTAGTCCATACTCAGTGTCGGGATCCAGTTGGTTGTCATCTAATGCGGCCATAATCAAATCCTCTAATTAAACTTTGTAACCTTTTATGCAATCTGTTTATCTGATTCACTTGAGTGAATCATTTCATGAATAATCTGGGCTGCTTTGCCTGGATTATTTTCAACCAAGGCAATAATTTTTTCACGCAGCATGTTTCCTTCAATTTTTTCAGGATTCAACTTCTCTTCGATCTGTGGAAGTGCATCCTCAAGACCAGGAAGGCGTTGATTAGCTTGCACTTTTTCTAATTCTTCCAACGTACGAGGTAAAAAGTCTTCAACTGTTTCGATAGTATTGTCGGTAACCCATTGGATGAATGGACGGACAACCAAAAAGAAAAACAATGAAATGGTTAAACCAACGGCCAGATACTTCACAATATTTCTGATCAATTCGCGATTGGCCTGTTCCTTCAACATTGCATCAGCGACACTCATGTCCTCGCGGGCAAATTCCATGTTCTTAATAACGAGCTTGTCTCCTCGTTTCTCTGAAGTGCCAAGCGTGCTTGCTACGATTTGAGAAAAGTTTTGAAGATCAGCTTCACTCCACTTTTCGTATTTCATAATGGCATTACCATTTTTATCTAACTGAGGCACTCCGTCTTCACCCAGGACTGCAATTCTTTTTCCATCGATCATTACCGCAGCTGAGATTGCTCTGACATTGGCAGATGGTTTTCTTGATTGGGTTACCGTTGTCGGAACATTCAAATTTCTGGTGGTAAGCTCTTTGCTGACATTGTTTTTTGTCTCTGCAACACCTGGCTGTGGAACTTCACCCGGAAGATTGGATTGGGCCCCCGCAATCCCCTGAGGAGAAGGACGTGAACCGGCAACATTTTGAATATTTTTAACTTCAGAAACAACGGCAGAGTTTTCGTTGTCATACTTTGTTTCAGTGGCAACCGACTCTGTAAAATCTAAATCAACCGTAACTTTAGCAATAACTTTTCCGTCACCAACCACTTTAGTCAGGATCTCTTCGATATGCTTTTCATATTTTTGATTTAATTGTGCTTCAAGTGCCAGACGGTTTGCCGTCATCGCAGTCATTGAATCCCCAACGTTCTCCGAAAGCTTTTTTCCCCGGTCATCTAAAATCACGACATTTTCAGGTCGCATTTCTTCAACTGAAGAAGCAACTAATGATCCCACCCCTTTTATTTCCGCAGGTGTCAGTGAAACACCATTATTCAATTCAAGAATAACTGAAGCAGAAGGAGATTTTTTTTCCGCAACAAAGGGAGATGACTCCGGGATTGTAATGTGAACCCGCGCTCTCTTTACACCCTGGATATACATAATGGTTTTAACCAGTTCTCCTTCCAGCGCTCGTTGCTTATTTACTTTTTGAACAAAACTGGTCGTTCCGAATGATTGTTTATCAAAAACTTCGTAACCGACTGTCCCTGAAAAACTTGTTCCCAGCTTGGCGATTTCTAAACGCCAGACACCAACTAGATCTTCTGGAATTGAAAGAGTCTTTCCATCATTTGAAGTTTGGTAAGGAATTTTCTTTTCTTCTAAAAGAATGGCAATTTTTCTGGCATCTTCTTTATTCAGATCAGAGTAAAGGGTGTCGTATCGAGTTTTCGAAGCCCACACCACTATCCCGGTCATGGCAGCAGCGATCATGCAAGAAACAATGATAAAACCAAGTTTCTTGGTTGCATCGAGTCCGCTGAAGAACTCCTTAAAGTTTCTAAAAATTTTCTCTAATATATCTTGCAAGGCCATCCTCCTGATCTATTAATTTCACATCCTATGAAATCAAGTATCAACTACATCTGCATTCTCATAATTTCTTTATAAGCTTCAATAACTTTCATTCGAACCTGGTTCATTGTCTTGAAAGCTATTTCTGCATTTTCTACAGCCAACATCGTCTCGTGAATATTCTTCGTTTGACCTGAAGCCAGTTTTTGGATTGCCTTGTTTGCTTCTACCTGCATGTTGTTGACGTCAGTCAGCGAAGTCGCCAGCATTTCACTGAAGCTTTGTGGAGCTTTGGCGCCGATACTTGGATTGGCCGCCAGCTCATTAAACTGCGGTAGGGTGGCCTGATCAATGGAAGCACTCTTCATCCAATCTTGAGTGTTATATCCACTCAAAAGTTTGTTCATATTACCTACATTTTCGATTGCCATGTGCTTATCCTGTTTTAAATTCTCTTAATATCTATCTTTCAATTTTTATCTGCCGATTTCTAAATCTTTCATCGCCATACTTTTAGCCGTGTTCATGGCGTTGATATTGGCCTCATACGCTCTTGAGGCTTCAATCATATTGGCCATCTCTTCCATTGTATTAATGTTTGGATAGGCCACATATCCTTCAGCATTTGCATCCGGATGATTTGGTTCATATTTTAAAACGGGAGGTTTTTTGCTATTACTTACTTCTTTAGCAATAACAGTTTGAGCATTATCATCCATTTCACCATTTAGAATTTCAGAAAAAGACTCTCTGACCGGTTCAGAACCAAACACCACTTCTTTTGGTTGGTAGGCTCCGCCTTCGGCAGTTCTAGTGGTCTGAGCGTTGGCAATATTAGAAGAAATAGCTGCCATTCTTTTTTTATTGGCCGTTAATCCCGATGAACTAATTTTTAAACTTGTTAGTAAATCCATAAGCTATTCCCCTTATTACCTTTCAGATCCAACGATATACTTCATCAAACCTAATTTTTTATTCAACAACTGCACTGAGGCATCATACATAATTTTGTTTTCCGCCATCTCGGCCATTTCCTGATCGCGGTCAACCGTATTTCCGTCCGGACTTACGATTCCATTCGACTCTTCATAAATCTCGGGTTGCAAATTATTAAAACCACCGCCTCCAACATTAAAATGTTTAGAGTCGGTAGTTTTTAAAGTTTGCTGTTCATCAGTATCCAGAGCACGGGCCAAAGCATCTTCAAAATCAATTTTTTTAGCTTTATAACCAGGCGTTTCCGCATTTGCGATATTAGATGCAATCAATTCCTGGCGCATTTGGCGGTACTTCAATGAAGCAGCTAAGGCTTGGCTTGTTTTATCATCAATATTCATACAAATTTCTCCAGTGTTCTTTCGTCTTGCTCTACTTAGCGCAAGTTAACAAAATACGAAGATCCATCGTTTCTGTATTCATTAATTTTATTTCTTAGTGTTCGAATTGAAACGCCAAGGATTTTTGCAGCTTGAGTTCTATTCTCACTAGTGTGAATAAGTGCTTTTTTAATAAGAAGTTTTTCAGCATCCTTTAGCGACATCAAACGGAAACCTTCGGAATCGTCATCATTCATAAAGTTAACTGATTTTTTATCATTTACTTCGTAAGCACTTTCATCCAACAACGAAGAGTTGTTGTTAATTGAACTAGCAATAACCTGCTTAAGTTCATGAATATTGTTTGCCCAATAATGAGAAGTAATTCTATCCATGGCAATTGAATCAATTTCATTAGGAATTTCAGAAGAATCAGTTGCTTCATTCATAAAATGGCGAGCTAGTCTTTGAAGATCTTCTTGTCTTTCTCTTAGCGCTGGAATGGTAACTGAGTTGTTGGCGAATATTGAAAATAAACCGCGATAGAATCTTCCTGCCCCAACCAGTTTTGAAAGATTTTTAGTTGTCGTCGCGATTAAACGAACATCAATGTCATAGTCTTCAAGTTCGTTGATAATTTTGTGAAGTCTTTTTTGAAATTCTTCATCCAGACAGTCGATATTGGCAAAAACCACAGTCCCTTTGTTGGCGACTTCTAGAATGCCTTTATTGAATCTTCCTGTGGCATTGTCTCTGTGACCTAGAATTCTATTTTCTACGTCCTGAGCTGGGAGTGAGCAATCCACTAATTCAAAAGGCTGGCTAGCTCTTCCTGAATTTTCATGAATGTAACGACCTAGAGTTCTCTTGCCGACACCGTTTTCACCGACTACTAAAACGGCCGCTTTACTTACCGACAAGTTTCTTGCTTGTTGAAGAGCTTTTTCTACTCTTACATCAGTACCAAAAAGTTCTACTCTAATCGTTTCCATCTGACCTCCTGTCATACGAATCGCCTCCATCCTGAAGCACTTTTATAATGTTCTTTCTTTCAAATTCAGCAAACTCAATTCACTTTTAGCAAGTTCTTTGATGTAGTCCGAGGCATCCTTGTCGTTCATCAAGCTTGTAAAAATTTCCTTCCCTTCTTTAACCTTTTGATTATTGACCATTGCCTGCCCTAAAAGGTAATTCACTCGTCCTGTGTAAATCGATTTAGTATTGGCCTTTTTAAAATCACTAATCTTTTTTTCAAATAGCATGTAGTTTTGTTTCGTACCAAGTCCTGCGGTTATTTCGATACCAAGATAGGCAATTCTTTCCCGGACATTTTGTATATAAGCATTATCCGTGCCGAAGCTATTGGTGTCATTTAAGATAGCTTCACTAACTTTCAAGAATTTATCCGTTTGTCCCAGTTCATAGATGGAGTCAGTATAGGCCCGAACCATATCCGCCACGTCAGAAGGATCATATATTATTCTTTGGTCTTGTTTAGAGAAAAAATTCTCAAATTGTGTAACAGCTTCAGTGTAATTTTTTTGATTAAAGGCCACTAATCCTTTGTAGTAATTGGTTTTATTGTAGTTAGGCATTCTCTTTTCAAAACTAGCGATATTTTTTTGCACTAAATCCCAGTTCTGGAGCTTGATATCCTTGATTAATACCAGCTCACTCAGGAGATCACTTGCCTTCTGGAAACTGCCCCTAGCGATCCAAACAGGGAATGTTCTGCTCGGAGTATCCTTCAACTGCTCAAAGCCCGCGTAGACCTCATCAAAGCCCTTATAAAGACCTAATTTAATATAACTGCTGCCAACCACGAAATTAATGAATGGATCTTGGGCCACTTTATCAACATATTTGTCTTTGTAGGTTTGCCAGGCCTTGATCACTTGCGAATATTCTGATTTTTTATAAAAATCAGAAATAATACCGTAAATAATTTCTGCACCGTCACCATCAAAGATACGTGCATCAATCTTAGGCATAGTTACCATTGGCAGAAGGCTCAGATAAGAAAGAGCTTCTTTGTATTTTCCGTCAACAATCAAAGTACGCAAACGAACCTGTTGTAAAAGTTTGGTCAGGTTTTTATCCGGAGAGGCATTGGAATTTTTATCTGTTTCAAGAAAAATTCTGATCTCCCGATCGCGCTCATCTAATGAAATCTTTCTCACACTTCTAAAGGCGACGTAACGAATACGTGCCTCATAGCTAACGGTGCTATCAACAGATGAATCGATCGCCTTTTTATAAAGCTCAACTGTTTCATCATAGTTGCGGTCTAAAAGATCTGAACAAAGGGCAATTCGAAGATTGGCATTGGAAGCAACAAATTCGTGAGAATAATTCTTAACGAATTCTTTATAAAGATTCATCGCTTCTAGGTAACGACCGACTCTAAAATAAGCTTCGGCAACGTTGTACATGATGACCGGATCGACCGGTTTTGCCAGAGATAGTCTATTTTTTTCATAGAGATTAATCAGACTTTTAAGATCGCCCGTTCTCAAGAAACTGAAGGTCTGATAAGACATGATCAATTGCGCCGACAAAATCTTTTTCATCGTTTTTTCTTCAGAAAGTTCCTGAATTTTTTCGACCTGCCCTAATTTCGCAAGTGCGTTCAACATTGCTTCCGCTGGAATGGCCGACTCTTCGAAATCAAAACTATCGCGAGTTCCGGCATAATAATTCTTCGCTAATTGAAGCGATTTTAAGTGCTCTCCCTTTCCCATATAGAAAGTCAGGAGATATTTATAGATGGCTTTTTTTAATTCATAATTTTCGCTCTTTTCAGAAAGAGTCGAAAGAATCGCAAAAGCATTCTTAAAAAGTTCTGGATTTGGAGTTTCAATATTCTCTCTCAAAATCGCATTGGCCTTGATAAACTCTACTAATTCCCATTCAGCGTTGGCCCCATATTTTTGCTGGAACAATTTAATTGATTTATACATCAATCCCCATTTCTTCTTTCTATAAAGATTTATGGTCAATTGAAGATGGGCTTCTTTTTCACTTTTTTTGAAATTACGATTAGCTATTGGAAAGAAAATTTCTGGAATTTTGGTTTTTAAATTAACCACTTCTTTATAAGCTGGTGCAATAGGATCATAATCCCAGATGAATGTCGCTCCGTAACGAAAGTCCCGATAAGGTTTTTTCGATTCAGCTTCTTCGGCCATAAGCTCTTTATCAGTTTTAATTAGAGACTTATTAGGATCAACGATAAAAGCAGAAAGGATTTTATCGTCTTTTACTTTTTCGGCCAAGTCTTCACTTGCCTCTTTCAGCGCTACTACTTTTTTGATTTTTGGTTTGGGCGTTTTGGCAATGACAGGAGCAACGTTCTGAGCGGGTACTGGTGCCACTACCGGCAACTCGTCCTCAATTGGCTTTTTAACCGCTGCCTTATTAAGGGAAACGTTATCGCCATCCATCCAAAAATCGACCACATATTTTTTATCGCGCTCACGATAGAAACTGAACATTTCAACATTGTCACTTTTCAGCTCGACTTCAATGGTCATAGCATTGACAGTGCCGGCGCTGGAATCTGAGTTTTGATAGCTAACGCCCACAATATAAGCAGGGTCGATTTTAAAAGCCGTAAGTTCATCTTTTAACTTGTTATAAAGATCATTGTTAAGAGTCTTTATAACTACTTTATTACCTGATTTATTGAATTGAAGTTGGTCGCGACCAGTGAAAAAGTTCCAACGAAGATACGTAGCAGCTTTCTCTTGATCAATAAGAGTCTGAGCAAAGGAAAAATTTTCCAGCACGAAAAGTGAAATGAAAAAAACCGTCAAAAAATTGAAGATTTTTTTTACTGGGCACATTTTCACGAAACATCCTGTTCGCATCAAATTTGTCCTTATGGGAGCCTTGTTAAATAAAAATGTCATTCATCCTGAACGCACTTCTGACTCAGTACTAATTCTACCCGTTTTTGAAAAATTTTAAAGGAATATTTTTCCGAGCGGCAATATATTCTTGTCATTTTCATGACAGATGGAAATGTTACTCTGTTTACAATCATTTAGAACCCTATTCTAATATAAAGGTAAAACTTTAAGAATATTGGACCAATAACCTTACTAATTTAGATGAGTTTATGAAAAACACGATCTTACTATTTATTTTCCTAATACTGACAGCTTGCTCGAGCGATAGCGGCACTTATCAAAAAAGCAGCAACATTGTTAATCATTTAACCAAAAACATTCCACGTCCCTGGAGTGAAATCAATAGCGAGGGATCGGACTACGCCCTGATCAATAATAAAAGCAAATCTATCTTTCTTTTTAATAGCTCTTGTCGAAAATATGAAGGCAGTACCCTAAGTGCTCTTACCTCTTCGATACTTACTGGCATTGAAGATGTGACAATCATCGACAAAAAAAATAGTACTTATCAAGAAAGAGAAGCTGTGGAAGTAACCGCCAGCGGGAAACTAGATGGCATCGCTAGGTATTTTAAAATAATCACAATTCAAAAAAATAACTGTATCTACGATTACATGCTCATTTCAACCAATGAAAAAAATCTGATAGCTGATTCTGTAGATTTAAAAACTTTTCTAGAAAGGATCATACTCAATTGATTAATAAAATAATCCGGGAATTCGAAGATGTTTTTTCAGCTGCTCGAAATTTTTTCATTTTCGTCGGCGAAATTTTTGCGCTTTTATTCGAAACATTAAAATGCACGGTCACCGGCCCGTTCTATTTCTCACGGCTGATGGAGCAAATTAACCATATTGGCTACGGCTCCGTTTCAATCACCGTGGTTATTGGTTTAACCATGGGCCTGGTAATGACACTCAACTTTGGTTATGGTCTGGCTAAATTTGGCGGAACCCTTTATGTTCCGGCCGTCGTTTCGCTCTCACTGGCAAGAGAGATGGCCCCCCTCTTTACCTCTTTATTGGTTGCAGGGCGTGTAGGTTCGGGAATTGCCGCAGAATTAGGGGCCATGAATGTTACTCAGCAAGTTGATGCGATTCGCGCTTTAGGAACTTCGCCCATCAGAGTTTTGGTCGTTCCTCGTTTCTGGTCGTTGGTTATTTCCCTTCCCCTTCTCTCTGCCCTTTCCTTCGCAGTTGGAATTTTGGGTGGAATGGTGGTGTGTAAAACTGAATTCGATATTCTTCCAGGTTTCTACCTTTATAAGGTTTTTTCTACGGTTAAATTTCATGATTACATGTCGGGCATTGTGAAGTCCGCGGTCTTTGCGGGTATCATTACTATTTTTGCCTGTTATAAAGGGCTGAACACCAAAGATGGAACAAAGGGCGTTGGATTGACCACCACCTGGGTTGTGGTAACCGCTTCTATTTTAATTTTAATTACTGATTTTTTTATCAGTAAAATATTTTTGATTATCTGGTAATAATTTAATGAGTGATCCAATTCTAGAGTTAAAAGATATCCATAAGGCCTTTGGTGGTAATAAAATACACCGGGGCATTAGCCTGACACTTCACCCCGGGGAAAGCCTTGGTTTGCTCGGAGGCTCCGGCACTGGAAAATCAGTGCTTCTTCGTTCAATCATTGGCCTGGAACGAATTGATACTGGTGCCATTCTTTTCGAGGGTAAACGAATTGATAACTTGTCGGAAGATCAACTCATCCCTTACCGAATAAAAATTTCTTATTCCTTTCAAAGTGGTGCACTTTTTGACTCTATTAATGTTTTTGAAAACATCGCCTATCCGCTATTTGAACATACCACTTTTTCTTATCATCAAATAAAAGATAAAGTCGCACAAATGCTTAAATTGATCGATCTTGAGGGCAAAGAAGAACTGATGCCTTCCGATTTGTCAGGTGGGATGCAAAAACGGGTGGGAATGGCGCGCTCAATGATCCTGAACCCAGAAATTATTTTATATGATGAACCTACGGCGGGGCTGGATCCGGCCAACACTTTAAATGTCGTTTCGCTCATGCAAAAGCTAAAGAAAAAGGGACTGGCTTCTATTTTTGTTACCCACGACATCCCTTCGGCCATCATGCTCTGCGACCGAATCGTTGTCTTGCACGAAGGAAAAATAGCTTTCAACGATACCCCACAAAAATTTCAAAATTCAGAAGACCCTATTGTAAGAAAATTCATTACCAGCACGAAGGAAATTATATGATCAAGCCAAGCGATAAAAAAAATTATCTTATTTCCGGGATTTTTATATCCGCTCTACTCGGTGTGAGTATGGTCACCATCTTTATGCTTAATAAAGAAAATTCTATTTTTTCCAGCCGGGTTTACATTAAAACGGAAGTTAAGAGCGCTCAGAACTTGAAAGATGGAGCAGCAGTCCAGTTGAGAGGAATTAAAATCGGAAGTATCTCATCGGTTGAGTTTAAATCAGTTGATACTTTGGTTATCACCCTTGCCGTGAATTCAGCTTATAAAGAATGGGTAAAAAAAGATGCGACCATCACCTTTAAAACTCAAGGGGTTTTAGGAGATAAGTTTTTAGAAATAAACGGAGGGACTGATGGCGCTTTAGCCGTTTCGAATGGGGACATTCTCCCTACCAATGAAACTAACCAATTCGAACACATCATAAATAAAAGTGAAGATTTAATGATAGTTGCCGGAAATATTTTGACCAAGTTTGACAAAATAATTTCTTCTGTTGAAAATAATAGACTTGAAAAAATCCTGGTCAATCTTGAAAACTTAACTGCTAACACCAATAAAATGATGAGTTCTCTGAACGACAAAAACATCACTCAGACGGTGGCCAATTTCAAATCTTCTTCTGAGTCCATGAGTAAGATCACTAGACAAATTCAAGATGGGCCAGGGACGCTCCACGCTCTGATTTATGACCAAGGTCTTCATGAAGACCTAAGATCGTTGGTGGGTGGAGCGAATCGCAGTAAAGTTTTAAAGTTTTTTATTCGTGAATCAATTAAAAAAGGCGATAAATAAACCTTAAATGTATTAGGGCGCGAGCATCTGATCTTCAAAAGAAGCAAGCGCAGCTTTTGCCCCCTCGCCCATCGCAATCACAATTTGCTTATAAGGCACGGTGGTCACATCTCCTGCGGCATAAATCCCTTTGGCCGACGTGCGCCCTTTATTATCAATAACGATCTCACCAAACTTAGTTGTTTCGACAAGATCTTTGACAAAGCCACTATTGGGTAGCAATCCAATCTGCACAAAGATTCCATCCAGATCAACTTTTTCAGTCTGTTCTGTGAGCCTGTTTTGATACTCAATGGCGATTACTTTATTTCCATCGCCAACAACTTTTTCAGTTTTAGCATTCGTAATAATTTTAACATTGGGAAGAGATTTTAATTTATCAACCAAAACCTGATCGGCCTTTAACTGATCCATGAATTCAAACAACACAACAGATTTTACAATTCCCGCGAGATCAATCGCAGCTTCGACCCCGGAGTTACCACCGCCAACTACCGCCACATCTTTTCCTTTATAATAAGGCCCATCACAATGCGGACAGAATGCGACACCGCGCCCGATATATTCTTTTTCACCTGGAATTCCGAGCTCTCTCCACTTAGCTCCAGTGGTAACGATGATCGATTTTGCAGTTAAAAACTCTCCACTTTCAAGCTCAATGCGCTTAATGGCATCCTGCTTAATCCCTTTAACTCTCCTGTGCTCTAAAAGCTTCACCGGGTACTCGCTCAAGTGTTGAAACAACTGTGCCGCCAAATGCGGACCTTCGATGTATTTCACCCCAATAAGATTTTCAATTCCCTTTGTATCTTGAACCTGCCCACCAACTCTTTCAGCTAGCAGCGCCGTTTTTAAACCTTTTCGGGCGCTATAAATCGCGGCCGATGCCCCTGCAGGGCCAGCACCGATAACCACTACATCATAGTCTCCTAAGTTAGGATCAGAATTAAGATTTTTATCCTGGCGCGAATCATCTATTCCAAAAGTCTCTTCCAACTTGGTAAGGAGATCTATCAGATTGAGCCTGCCAGTATAAACTAATTTCCCATTGGCGATAACACTAGGAACACCTTGAATGCCCAGTGTTTTGATTTCCTCTTGGGTATAGGCCCCATCCACCATTTGGTGCTTGAAGTCCCCATGAATCAGCGCCATTTGATTGAGGGTCTGAACCACATCCGGACAATTTTCGCAGGTTAGTGAAATAAAAGTTCTTAATTCCACAGGTCCTTTGATTTTTTTAATTCGTGCACTGATTTGTTCATCAGGAAATTTTCCTTTTCCATCTGAGTTTAAAATAGCAAGAATCAGTGAAGTGAACTCGTGACCAGTAGGAATTCCTTTAAAAGAAATTCCATTAGACCTTCCTTCATATTCTAGATGAAATTGCGGTAATTCACTGCTGGCGTTGGAGGGTTTGACCGTAATATGTTCAGAAGTCGATGCAACTTGTTCCAGCATATCGACCAGTTTACTGTGATCCGCATTTGCACTGTTGTCGTAAACAAGATCAACATTCTTTTCAAGTTTTAAAAACACCGATTGTAGTTGTTCTAAAATATTACGGTCTAACATATATTCCTCTTTTTTTTTGCGTTTATTTTTTAGATTTTTCCGATCAGATCCAGGCCAGGGGTAAGTGTTGTGCCACCGGGGGTCCATTTGGCAGGACAGACTTCATTCGGATGAGCAGCAACAAACTGAGCGGCCTGAACTTTTCTTAGCAACTCATCAGCGTTTCTTCCGATTCCGTTGTCGTTAACTTCGGCCAGCTTGATTAAGCCTTCTGGATTTACTAAAAAAGTTCCTCTGTAGGCCAGACCTTCTTCTTCAATATGAACACCGAAAGCTCTGGTTAATAGACCTGTAGGATCTGCAAGCATTGGGTAATTGATTTTTTTAATGGTATCTGAAGTATCATGCCAGGCCTTGTGAACAAAATGAGTGTCAGTGCTTACGGAGTAAACCTCCACTCCCATTTTTTTAAATGTTTCGTACTTATCTGCCATATCTCCCAATTCTGTCGGACAAACAAAGGTAAAGTCTGCTGGATAGAAAAAGAAAATTGACCATTTACCAGCAAGATCGCTACTGGAAACGGTCTTAAAAGCATTTTGGTGGTAAGCCTGAACTTTGAAATCAGTAATTTTGCTGTTGATTAATGTCATCATAAAATCTCCTCGGAATAATCTGGTTAATAAGAATTATTATTCTCTGAAGTCAGTCTAGGCGAAATAGTGGTGTTGGAATAATCGATTATGTCGTTGAAACGATAGATTTAATCTATCGCTTCAATTTCGGGCAGTTAAGGGCTTAGTTCAGCTGGAGAAAACCTTTCTTTTTCATTTTTTCAATCAAGGTCGTGCGGTTCATCGATAGTAGTTTTGAAGCCTGATTTTTATTTCCGCCCGTCACTTCGAGAGCCTGGTTAATCAGGGAATCTTCAATGTCAGAAAGGAGTTGCTTGAGATCTACTCCAATTTCAGGAAGGTTAATTAAGCTTTTATAGGAATCGACATGCTGAGGAGTGGCCTTTAGAAACTTGGCAGGAAGGTCTGCCACTTTAATAAAACTTCCACCTTTTAAAATAACAAGTCTCTCGATCAAATTTTCTAGCTCCCGAACATTTCCTGGCCAGTCATAACCAATAAGTAATTCAAGTGCTTCATCCTCAAATTCAATATTATTTCTTAAATCTGCAGATACAAACTTAGAAAGAAAATAAGAAATCATGAGCGGAATATCTTCCCGACGCTCTTTAAGCGCAGGAATTTTGATTGGAATAACGTTTAACCGATAATAAAGATCTTCTCTAAAATTTCCGAGTTGCACCGCCTCTTCTAAATTTCGATGGGTGGCAGTAATAATTCGAACATCTATTTCAGTTGTTTCAGTACTTCCCACTCTTTCAATCACGCGATTTTGAAGCACGCGCAGAATTTTCACCTGGAGCAGAAGCGGCATATCGCCAATTTCATCCAGAAAAATGGAGCCTCTATGCGCCATTTCAAAGCGACCTTTTCTTGAAGAGATGGCGCCGGTAAAAGCACCTTTCTCGTGTCCAAAAAGTTCACTCTCCAAAAGCTCTGAAGGAATAGCACCGCAATTCACCGATACCATATTATGTGATTTTCTCGGCGAAAGATTATGGAGAGCATTGGCGACCAATTCTTTCCCAGTTCCCGATGGCCCTGAAATAAAAACAGTAGAATCGGAAGCGGCCACTTTTCTGATGCGTTCAAAAACTTGTTTCATTTGTTTTGAGCGACCAACCATCCCGCAAAAAATATCATCCGGCCCCGGGGCTTCGATTTTAAATTTGCTTTGAAATAAATGAGTGGTGCTTGTATTGGCAGCTGAAGTATTGGTTTTGGCAATGAAAGCTTCGCTGGTCGTGAAAGCGCTTTCGGGAATATTTAATTTTTTGGTAAAAGCTTTTGTCACCAATTCACTTAAAATTTCTAGCTCAAAAGGTTTAGTTAAATAATGAAACACACCTTTTTTGGTGGCATTGATTGCCGTTTCAATCGAAGCAAATCCCGTCATGACAATCGAAACAAAATGATGGCCACGCTCTTTGAGCAGATCAATCAAGAGCAATCCATCGGACCCCCCAACTTCAAAACTGATATCTGTAATGAGGCAAAAAGGAGTTTGGTTAACGACAGTTTCAGCTTTAATTTTTTTATCGAGTTCTAAGAGGCATTCAGTGGGAGTAAGAAAAAAATGAACATTGAGGGCCAGCTTTTTTTCGAGATATTTTTTGATGGTGGTGCCTAGCACCCGGTCATCTTCCACCAGATAAATATCGGGGAGCTTTGAGTGCTGAGCGCTACCATTTTTGGAACTCTGGTCTTGCTCAAATGATGTATGCAGAAATTGAAAATCATTCACTCTTCGCGTCCTTGAAAGAAATTGATGAACCTAATGTTACTCACAAAACAAATACTAGAGAATTATGGTCAAATCCTTATGCCCATAGAAAAATGCTAGCAATGAAACAGGCCTAGTGTCAATTTCTCAACATCCATTTTTGCGATAGGCAACAATTGCCATAAATTTAGATATTGAGAATAACTAGTGAAAAACGTGCATAAAAGTTTGAACAATTTGATCTGGTCCGCCAATTACAAAATAGAGTCCAGTGGATGTAAGACAAAATAAGGTTGCAGCACCCCAAACATAGGCAATTTCGCGATAGTCCTTGAGCCAATATAGGTAGGCAAAATGGGCACACATCAGCCCCATGGGCACGGCCCAAAAGGGAATGTACTTAAGGATGAATAGAAAAAGGTCGAGCAAATTCATAGATTTTTATTTTATCATCCCTTAGAAAATTTGAAATTATTATTTTCCGCTTGTCTTGGAATCTTCCTGGAGCGGGACTGAATCTTCCTTCTGGTTAAACTTAGGAATGCGTCTTCCATCATAACTCGAATCTTTTTCGATGGCCGGCGCCCGTCCGGAACTAATCGGAGTCAATTCGTTTTTACAGGCCACTACCGCCAGCTTCTTCAGCTCTGGAATCTCTTTTTCCGTTGCCTGGCCGATACATTCCTTGACCCTGCTACATTGCTCTTTTTGAACGAGTTCAATTGATTTTTCTTCAATCACACTCCCCGCTTGTTGGTACGCAATGATCGCCTCGGCAAAGCCGGTGAAAGTTACAAGTTGAGTGCCATCCTCCAGCTTCTTTTCACAACCAAAACTCTTGAAAGAAATGGAAACAATGGATGGCGTCTCACAGCTGTACTCTGACTTTTTGCGCCCCTGGTGCTGGAAATAAGTGACACAGTTTTTTGAATAATTTTCAGGATATTTTTGAAACAAAAGTTGCATTTCATTTTTAGCGTACTCTTCATAAGCCGAATGGGGATACTGCTTGTGAGGTAAGGCTTCACAACCGAGGCCGTCATCCGAACGAATCATAATCTTGTGCTTTACTTCTTGGCCGAATATTTTTTTACTTCCGAGCTTAATTTGAGTTGTCGCAATATCGAGATCGCAAAGGCCACCAACCACCGCCGGTGATCGGCCGACCTCTGCCATTAAGTTAAAACAAAAAAGAAAAGATAAGGTTGTTAGTGATTTCATATAATCCTGGGGATGAAAGCTTAAAGCTTTATCGGTGGATCAAACATTAACAACAATTGACTAAAACAATCAGCAATAGGCGCCCATTTTTCTAGCGGGTGTGACAGCTAAACAAAACAGTCCCGCCCATATGGTCCCCTGCCTGAAAGACATAAAAGGCCGAAAATTCTTTCTTGCCAGAAGTGACATCCACCGCCAGGTAACCAAACATGCCATCTTCTTGGCCGACGGTATGAGCAGCATTAAAGTTATTAAATTGAGCAAAACCTTGATATTTGCGGGGACGGTAATCACCATTAGCACTCAGAACTTCGGTCTTAAAAAAGCCCATATAACTGTTCTCGGTATCGAAGCCCGGCGAGACGTCGTAAGGACTTTTAACGAATACATGCCCCACCAGCTTGGAGAGCACGCTGCCATTGCCATTTCTCTCCAGTTCAAAGCGAAGCTCAGCATCAGTCGCAATATGACTTAGACCGGCCTGAATGCTTCGCTCTGAACGACAAGTCACTTGTGTAGTGGCATGTGCCGAAACTGCCAATACCATTATCAACGAAGCCAGTAATGCTTTCATAAGTTTCTCCAATGAGTTTGTTTACTTGATTAAAAGTCTTATAGCTTTAAGAAGAAGAAGGAACAATTAGATAAATGATATTTTATTGATAGATTTTTTAGATAGAGGCATCCGTGCGGATGCCTCTCTTATTCTGACTAGAAATGAGATTTTAATTCTTCTAAACGGTCTAGTTTTTCCCATGGGAAAATATCGCGACCAAAGTGTCCATAGGCAGCAGTTTGTGAATAGATCGGACGTAATAGATCTAATCTTTCAATGATCGCTCTTGGCTTCATATCAAACATTTTGTTGATCACTGCTGTTAGCTTGTTGATTTCAACTTTTTCTGTTCCGTATGTTTCCACCAGGAATGATACTGGCTGAGCAACACCAATTGCGTAGGCCACTTGAACCAGGGCTTTTTCCGCCAGTCCCGCTGCTACGATGTGCTTTGCTACGTGACGAGCAGCATATGCCGCTGATCTATCAACTTTCGAAGGATCTTTACCAGAGAAAGCTCCACCACCGTGAGCACCATGACCACCGTAAGTGTCTACGATGATTTTTCTTCCGGTAAGACCACAGTCACCCATTGGTCCACCGATAACGAATCTTCCAGTTGGGTTGATGTAAATTTTAGTATTGTTGTCGATCAGGTTGGCCGGAACAACTTTATTGATTACTTCAGCGCGAACGCCTTCTTCGATTTGCTTTAAAGTCATCTCTTCAGCGTGCTGAGTAGAAATAACGATCGCATCTAAACGAGAAATTTTTCCATTTACGTACTGAGCAGACACTTGAGTCTTTCCATCAGCGCGAAGAAGAGGAAGAGGACCAGTTTTTCTTACTTCAGCAAGTTTTCTTGCCAATTGGTGAGAAAGATCGATGGTTAAAGGCATGAAGTTAGCCGTTTCGTTACAAGCGTAACCAAACATTAAACCTTGGTCTCCAGCACCTTGTTCCGTAAATGTTCCTGCACCTTCGTTTACACCTTGAGCGATATCAGGAGATTGTTTTCCAAGAACAACTGAGACACCACAAGTTGTAGCGTCAAAACCTTTTCTCGAATCGTCGTAACCAATGTTCTTAATTGTATTTCTCACGATAGCTTGAAAATCAACATTAGCGGTAGTTGTGATTTCACCAGCAAGAACAACTAGACCAGTTGTAATTAAAGTTTCACAAGCGACGCGTGCTTTTGGATCTTGAGCAAGCATTGCATCCAAAACTGCATCTGAAATTTGATCGGCGATTTTATCTGGGTGACCTTCAGTCACAGACTCAGATGTAAAGATGTAATCTTTCAACATAGGATACTCCACAAAGAGGGATGGTAAATAAAAACCATCTAAATAAATAATACACTAGGAGGTTTTATACACTTTGATATGGGCGAGGGCAATTTATTTTAGCAGCGTAAAATACTTAAATTGGTGTGGATTGCGATAATTGTAAATCTGCTTGTTATTGTCGGCATCGACCACATAGGTTTTGCCCAGCAGGTTAACCACTAAATAGCTTTTCTTCAAATCTTCATTACTAAATTGATAAAGGAATTTGTAGCGATCTTTTTTGAAGAGTTGATAGACTTTTTTGGGGGCCTTAACCGCCTTCCCCGGGACTTCGGGCAGTGACTCAAATTGATCCCATAAACTATCCATTTCGATTCTGCCGAACATGCTGGTGCGTGAAAAATAACGGAGGGCCTTAAAATTCGCCCGCGGTTTATTCAACAGTTCCAGCGCGATTCTGACATTTTCGCGCCTTAAGAATTGCCCAACTTTACTCATATCCGGGCAATAGATATGAAAATTGCCTGGGATATAAAAATAGGTAAACGAGAACTCACCCTCTTTGAAAAGAACATTGAGCCATTTATTATCAGTGATATTTTGGCCAGCGGGCAGGTATTTAGTAATCGAGTCCTTGTCACTCAAAAAATTATAAGTCGAATTGACGGAGCGATTGATTACCACTTGGGCCACATCCCGGCGCTCCAGCGCGTCGGGAGAATCCATCCGGCCAACTTCACTATAAAGGATGGTTTCAATCGCGTAGAGCGACTGAAATAATTCAGATTTTTTCGACCAATACTCATAAGCTTTGGACTCACGGGTCAGAACAAAATCCTTCAGGGTATAGAGCGATTTCGCCCGCTCTTCTAAAAGAGTGGTTACGTCTTTAATCTGGCTACTTTCCGAAATTTTGATTTTTTTATTTTCTACCAGATCCTGATAAAAAGTCAGTGATCTGTCATTACGGGCCTTCCATTCCAAAAAGCGCTCGATTAAAACCTCTGGTTTGTTGGAAAGAAGTTTGGCAAAGTTTTTTATGACGAAATTTAAATCCACTCTTTCATTATCAGTTAGAAAAATACGGTTTTTGTCCTTAGTCAACGACAGATAAAGCGTATCAAAAGCAGAGCGAATAACGGCATCGTTTCTCGTCAGTCCTTCATCAAAGGATCCATCTTGAACGATTTTTCTAAAAAGATAAATTGAATTGGCCCGGGCCCTCGCCTCTTTGCTCGGAGTAAATTTAAATTTTTCATACTCATGCCTAAGCGCCAGGTGATTGATGGGGAACTTGAAGCTTAATAAAAAAGGCAAGCCTTTTTTAAGCTGCTCCATCTCTTTTAAAAGTTGTTCAAATTGTTTTGCGGCCTTTAGCTGAATACTTTCTTTTTTAGTTTTATCAGAAGTAAAATAATATTCTTTTTTGGCATCCTGTAAAAGCTCCACATTATTTTCAAGGCGGTCGAGTTCAAAACGCCAGGGCTGAATATCATCGATTTTTTTTATAAAATCAATCTGAGCCTGAAGCCAGAGATCTTTTTCCTTCATTAAGGGAATAAGATTTTTAATGGTTTTCAAGTCGACTTTTTCATCCAGTAGCACGGGGATGAAATTACCATCTCCCCGATAGCTCTTATCGAGTTTCTGGTACTGATCTTCCGTGCCTGGTGTACAGGAATTGGTATAATATTCTTTTTGGAGCTTTAGGTATTCGGCAAGAATTGATTCATTTAAATCGTTCCTGGCAAAGGCCGGAGCACAAAGGAGCTGGAGGAATACAAAAAAAATTAATTGTTTCATTCAATTTTGAGATTTTTGACAAATTCCGATTCCCATAATCCCAGACAAGTACCGTTACTCAAGATAAGAATAAGGTTGGAAGGAATTGCAATTTTTTCGATCTCATCCATAAGTTCGGCGAGATTGCCGACCACACTTCCGTCTCTGCCACTTTTTTTGACGGCTTCGATGATTTTATAAATGTCCAGGTCCCCCACGTTTTTTACGCTGGTGGGACGAGTTGGCTTGGTAAAAATAACTGAAGCGGCCTTACTTAAAGAATCAGTAAACTCTTGTTGAAAGATCGCACTTCTGGCGGTGGCCGAATTGGGTTCCATGATGACATGAACTTTGCGCTTGGGATATTGGGTGATGATCCCATCCAAAGTCAGCTCTACGGCGCGAGGATGGTGGGCGAAATCATCCACAATCAATGCCCCCTTATAACTTCCTCTGACTTCCTGACGGCGCTTAACCATTTGCAGATCTTTGATGGTGGCAGCAATTTGCTGCTCCGAAAAGCCCTCACTCAAAGCATAAAGAATGATGGCCGAAAGATTCATGATATTATGTCTTCCAATCAAGTTAGTTTCAAAAATCATCTCTGTTTTATTAAAGCGAAGTTGAAAACGTGTTCCATTTTCTCCAGCTTCTAAAATTTTTGGGCCTGCTTCTGATTTTTCACCGTATTTAATCCAGCGATTCTTATCGCCATCGGTAAACTCGTTAAAAAGCTCAATTGAAGCCAGATAATCGGCCGACATAATAAAAGTCTTACCAATATGAGGCATCGCTGCTCTGAATTGGTCCTTAATATCTTCCACCGAATTAAAAATATCAGCGTGGTCAAATTCAAGTGAAGTCAAAATTAAATTGTCCAAAGAGTATGATCTAAATTTAGAAATCTTCTCAAAATAAGCACTATCGTATTCATCAGACTCGATAAAAAAATATTTCCCGCTACCTAATCTAGAAGATGGACGCTCCTCCATCACACCGCCGATCAGATAACCAGGATTAGCTCCCAGTTTTTCAAAAACCTGGGTGGCCAAAAAGGTGGTGGTGGTCTTGCCATGGGTGCCGGCTATTCCCACCACGTTGACGTCACTTAAAACTAAGGCGCCTATGGCCGTCGGGAATGAAGAAAATTTTACCCCAAGCTCTTCAATCAACAGGGCATCAGGTCCTCCCTTTGGGATAACGTTGCCAACCACAATCAGGTCGAACGTTTTTAAAAATTCTGGACTAATTTGATCCAACTTAAAAAGAGGAATTCCTGTAGATTCCAGGTAAGTACTCATCGGGGGATAAAAATTGGCATCTCCACCTTGAACGTCGTACCCCTTTTCTTTTAATAAACAAGCTGCTGCCCCCATGCCGGTTCCACACACGCGATAGAAGAAAATTCGTTTGATGTCCTTTTGAAATTTCTTTAATTCATTGAAGTCTTGCTTGTGAGTTAAGTTCATGAGTATTCCTGTCGGATATGATTGGGAGTTCTCCACATTTTAACACATTTAAAGCTAAAAAGTTAACCTAAATTTCCGATGAAGAATCGATGAGGAGAACTGAAATGGTTTATTTTCGAAATTATTTAATATCTATTCTTTTAGGTATTCTCCTACTTTTGCAGGCCGGTTGTTCGTGGATGGGTGTTCGCTCCCCCGCAACAAATTCTAAGGTTTCGAATGTTTCATTTGATGAGGCCTTCACGTTTGTAGCCTCGGCCCAATTAAGTAAAAAAGAGCAAAAGCAATTATTCATCGACTCACTCAATTTTCAAGGTGCAAATACTATTCAATTTGAATTCGTGCCAGCAAGTGATTTGCCTCCCCAGACATCGTTTAAAATGGAAATGGATGTCACTAAGGATAAATACACCTATCGAATTTTTCACAGCAAAACAGCTTTTAAAGATAGCGGTGCCATGTATGAATTAGGATCCTTTATTCATAAAATAAAAAATGCACCGGCCCTGGGCCACACTTTTTCTATGTTTGAAATGTACTATAACGCCAAAGAGGGAGACCCTACCGCCTTGGACAATTTTTTAAAAATTAGAGCGCACCAAAATTCGCTTTATAGCTCTCTTTTTGAAGAAGACCTGAGCGAAAACTATTTCAACCGAACAAAAGCCTTTGAAGAAATAAGGCACGAGCTTATCCCTTCTATAAAGGAACAAAAAGCAAAACGTAAGGCTTTGGACGAAAGTCGCAAAACGATTTTGGATAAACTCGACAAAGCTCCAGAAGGAAAACAGTTCAGAGCATTGGTGGCCAACGGAGACCGCCAAGGAGTCGCTGATCTACTCAAAAAATACCTGCCATTTGAAGACATGGCCCCTTTTGAAAGGCGTTTTTGGGAAACCCACATTGAAATCATCCAGAACCCCGTTCCTCTGGATCAAAGAGTTTTAATCTACCGGGGATTAAATGACGATTACATCCACTCAGCCGTTGTTAGCGGAGAAGAACTTAGTAAAGTCGATGCTATCAATGAGAGTAAGGCTTTTGTCATGTCATCAGTGCTGGTAAAAAACCAGGGCTCATGGAATAGAAGACTCAGATCACTTGAAGCTATGAATGAAAAATTTATCGGGACCATTAGCGAAAGCAGCGAATACGCTCAAAGTGCCCGCATCTCAACAATGTTTCTTAAACATGCCAGCGATCCCAAGGGTAGCCCCTTTATTTCGCTTACACCTAATATCGGAATAGCCCAATCATTTGGAAGCTCACAATTAATGTCGGCCCTCATCGACCCACGACTGATTCACTTCAACTATGTCTCTAGTTTTGACAACGAAATCGAATTCCTGATGCCGCTGACGACTTTCCCTGATGAAATGGCCGGTTTATGGACGAGTAGCTCTGGCGAGGAGTTAAATCAGGCGCTGGAAGAAAAATTAAAAGTACGCATTTCAGATGAATTCGGCAAAGCGAAAGCAGACGAGATCATCAAACGCATTAAAAAGAATTCTGCTGATTTTTTTGGAAGTGTCTACTCTGGCCCACAACCCAAAATTAATAAAGTTGTCGGGGGCAGTATGGCCGACTTTTATAAAAAATTTGCTAAAGCGGGAACGATCAAACCCGCAATGACTCCGAAAGGCGATTTAACCTGTAGAGACTTAATTAAAATATTTTGGGCGGTACCTTAATGAAAACAATTTCTCTTGTTACGCTACTAAGCGTTCTCAGTTTAACGCTAAATAGTTGCTCAAACTTTCAATTCCATGACGATTACCAGCGCTTTCCAGCGGCAGAGGAAATTGTACAAACTCAGGAAGAAGTCCTTCAGGTTTTTGAATTTCATCAGTCTGATATAAATCACGCGGGAAAAGACTATCGCAAAACGGTCTTAGAGTACGTAAAAAACAATGTCCTTTTTAAAGGAACTTATGGAACTGGAAACGAAGTTTTAGTCGAATTTGTTGAAGACACAACTCTTCCTAAGGGAGTCGCTTATTTTCCACAATTTCAGGTCAAGGATAACGTCTACAAAATAGTCGTCCTGCATTCCAAAGAAGGAGTGAGTGATCCAGTCGCCTCGTCGGAACTGCTCAATTTTTTTATAACACTAAGAAAAGAAGAATATTTCATGAGTCATTTTGCAGCTTTTGAAATGTATTACAACGCAATCGAGCAAGATCCGGTCACGGTACAAAACTGGGCAAAAATTAGAGAAGTGGCAGCTCAACAGCAGTCAACAACTGAGTTTAGTAATCCCGCAGTCGCAGACGCACTTAAAACTCGTGGTGCAGAATGGACTAAAGAAAAAGAAGACTATCGCGAAAGAGCGGAACAGGAATTCAAACTTCAAAGAAAACAAGACAAAGACAGAAGAGCGGTTATCGACTCACTCGATAAAGCGACTGATGATCTTCAATTTAAAAACCTTGTGGCCAAAAATGACCGCAAAGGAGTGGCCGATCTCTTAAAGAAATATCTACCGTGGGAGCAGATGGCCCCATTTGAAAAAAGATATTGGGAAACTTATTTAGAAACGATTCAAAACCCACTCCCGATGGAAAAAAGAATTCTTATCTATCGCGGAATTCAGGATGACTTTATCTATTCTGCTTATCAAGGTGGAAAAGAGCTCGATAAAGAGCTCGCGCAAAAAGAAGGCAAAGTCTTTGTCATGTCCTCTCTCATGACCAAAAACCAGGGAACGTGGAACAGACGATTGCGTTCACTTACCGCGATGAATGAAAAGTTTATCGGTACGAATGCAGCCTTAGAAGATGAGTACACAAAAAGTTCGCGTATTGTGACAATGTTTGTCAATCACTCCAAAAATCCCCAAGGCAGTCCCTTTCTTTCCTTCACTCCCAAATTTGATGTCGCTTATCAATTTGGTCACACCAAAATGAGTGCCTACGCTCTAGATCCAAGACTGGTTTCATTTAACTTCGCTTCTAAATATAAAAATGAAGTGGAGTTCCTACTTCCGCTTGTCACTTTTCCTGATGATATCGTTGGATTTTATGATGCAACAATTCATACCGAAATGAAAAACACGGAAGAACACATGAAAAAACTCTTCAAAGAAAAGCTCGTTAAATCTCACGGCGAGCAAAAAGGCGAAGAGCTCTTTCAAAGTGTTTTGAAAAATTCTAAAGAGTATTTTGATTCTGCCTTGAACCGTTACGAAGGAAAAATGACGGCGGCGGTTGCTCCCAAAGAGCCCAATTTCATGGTGAAGTTTTTTAATAAAATTTTTACCAAAAAGCCCGTGGCCCCACCGGTGGAGATTGCACCTAAGTCAAACGCTGCATGTATTGATATTATTACTAGCTTTTGGAAATAAACGGATAAATTATGATGAATAAATTTCTTAGCCTCCTTTTATCGCTCTCGCTTCTCAGCAGTTGTTCAACGGCGCTCGTTGGCTCTCGCCTTCCGGCCGCTGCAACCGACGAAATCAGCTATTATTTATCCATCGATAAATTCAAATACTACCTGAATGAATACTCAGTCGCTCAGGAGGGGAAAATCCCAGAAGAGATCGTCAAAGAACTTAGAGGCATTACAGTTGAAGATCTAATCAATATGCACCTCGACAGCGGCGATCTTTCCGATGCTGATAATTATGACCAGATGATTTATGACTATTTGAAATCCAAAAACCTGCTTAAAGATCTCAAACAAGAAGACTTAAAATGGAACTATAATTTTTTTCGCACTAAACTCAATGAAGCCTACGTCCTCTCCCCCAGTAAACTAAATATCGATCTGAGTTTAAACTCGGGTGAAAAATCATTGGTCAATGAAACCCTCATCTCCCCTGAAGTCCTAAACCCAGAGGAAATGACTTTGGATTCCGGTCATTATATTTCCAACAGAACCACCAGGGCCATTTTCTGGGAAGCTATTGAAAATGACCGCACCATTGAATTTCACTTGGGTGATAGCCGTGAATTTTTAAAAGGTCTCAAAGAGCAAAACGGTGAAATTCTTTATGAAGTCAAACCCCTTGCCAAAAACTACAACAAAATTTTTATTGTTAAATACCCGGGTGAAGCCGATTATCGTTATGCCATCACCAACATCGGCGGCCAGGACAGACTTGCCCACTTAACGTCCCAACTTTCACTCTCGAATTTAAAGGGCACTAAACTCAAAAATAAAGTTGTGGTCAAAGGCGACTTAAAAAAATTCCATGCCGCCAAAATCGAAGAACACACTCTTCAGTTAAAACTTTTACCCAAGGCCGATCGGGTAATTGTTGGACAGAAAGAATCAATTGACGGGAAATTTTATATTTTCTGGAAAATGAGAGCACTTAAAAATCTCTACGACGAGGAGCCTGACCTCTTTACCCAAAGGCTAGATGCCAAGACCCGCGATAAGTTTTTCGCGCTGGAAAAAGCTCCGTTAGAGACGATCTTTAAAGATAAAAAAATAGTGGAAGACGTCTTCCTGGAATTCCAAAAAGAATTCGAAGACAATCCCAAACTTTCTCCTCCGAAGTTTAAGGTTTACAACTACGACAACTTCACTATCGAGATGTGTGATTACATTTTTAAAGATACGGATGGAAAAGACGTTCGATGGCGAGTGGTCTCCAACGTTTGGGGAGATGAAATTGTTCCCATCGCCCAGGCTTTTAAAAATAGCGGCCACAGCAATGTGGTTTACATGGGTACGGCGGGGGCGTTTGCCGAAAAAGGATACAAAGTTGGTGACCTGGTCATCCCTAACGCCGTTCACGATGGCGTTCAAAGTATTGCGGTAAAATCAAATGCGATGAAAATAGAAGGGGCCAAATACGGAGGAAGCGTTGAACACGTTGCTTCGCCCTTTGATGAAAGTAACGCCTGGCTGGCCAAGGCGCGCGCCAGATCAGAACTGGTGGAAGTCGAAACCTCATATCTCAGAAAAATATTTAACGGACCTGGTGATAATGTTGAAATGTATCTCCTGGTCTCAGATATTTTAGGAAGTGACACCGAGACCCTTGCCCATGCCACAAGTTCGAAACGCAAAAACATGCAAAACAAACTACTGGCAAGTCTCTTTTTAAGAGACGCCAAAGGAATTCCTACTTCGATTGCCGAAGCAAGTGCCAGTGTAGCTGAAAAAAACCGTTCATTGATCTTCAAAGTTCTGGCCAAAAAATCAGTTTCCTACCGCTACTATGCTCACTCGCATCTTAAACATTCAACAAGTATAAGTGAAAAAGAAATTTTAAAATTCGCAGAAGAGAATCCAACATTTTCTGATAACTTTGTTCTCGATCGACTGGTTAAGGTCAGTGAAGTCATTCATGAAATGAATAAAAAACTTAAAGGAAAAGCTCAATTTGATATCGCTTTCTCTAAAAGTTTAGTTCAAGGAACATGGCATCCTAAAAATCAAAAATTAGAAGTAAGTTTGAAGGCAAAAAATGCTGAAGGCGAAAAGGCCATCAAAGAGGCCCTGGCGACACTCAGTGAACACCTGGGAAAAATAAAGGCCTATGCCAATATCAGCGTTGGAACCTCGGTTGAAAGTGCGGATTTGATTTGGATGAAAATTCCTGAAAAAACTGATCCAGACTTTTTAGTTAAAATTTACTCTCTGGCCGGATTAAAAAACGCAGGTCTTTATCACAATGTGACTTATAACGGTAACCTCACATTAGATTTGTTGCCTATCTCTAAAACGGAACAACCGCTCGAAGCTTTTTATCAAGGGGTGGCCTCTTCTGCTGAGAAAAAAGTCCCTAATGCCGCTGGTGGCGTTGCGGGCTCATGTATAGATGCAATGCGATCATTAATGATCATGTTCTAATAACAGGATAATAATGCGACTGCCTTTAACATTTTTATTCATCTTAGCGCTAAGCTTGCTCTCCCTCATTGGGTGCGAGCAGCGCGCGAGCCTGTCCCCACGGATAGGGCGCTTCATTGCTTCTGAGCACCTTTTAAAAATTGACGGTAAAGAAAATTTAGCACGCGGAATAAAAGAACTTTTGAATGAAGAACAAAACCTGCACAACAAAGATCTTTGGGGAGCTGCTGCTTTTTCTTCCAACATTAATCCGGAATATGTCCCAGAAAAAAACCCAAAATTCCCACTGCCCTACTATCTGATCCCGGAAGAAGACGCTCATTTTTTGTCTGCTGACTCGCTAGATCCCAGCGTAGCTGACCAGCTCTCAATGAAAATCAGTGGCAAAAAACATTTTAAACTTTTCGTGCATCCCGAATCGGAAGTGCATTATGATTTTTTGCGATCATCTTATAATTATATAGCTCCTGATCAGACTGAATTTTTTGCTTCACCAACTTCAAGCTATCGATCACTTATTGTCTGGAATAGAAACAACATGCAACGAAAACCGTTTATCGCCAAAGTAAGCCTGGACAAAAATGTTATTGGCAGCATCGATCGATTAGTAAGTATTAATGAGGTTGAGCGCTCAATTGCCAATCAAAAAGCATTTGATCGAATTGGTGAAAAAAAATTAAATGCCATGAACCTCAAACTCTTTCCCGAATCCGCCGGATTAACCATTGAAAAATCTCATACCGGCGCTCCGGAGAAATTAGGTGGGCAAATTATTCGCGAAATCCCGGACGAAATTATCGAGGGACAAAGAAAATGGTTTTCACTATCGGCGATGATGAGTCCTAATAAAAAGCCAAAACCGATCATCATGGAAATCATTAAAAAAAGCGGACTTTCGTCTTACGATTTTTTTAAAACCTATATGATCGATAATTATTTGGCGATGTACGAAGAGCTTTCCTTAAAACAAGGTATTAACTTTGAACCTCACTCTCAAAACCTGGTTTTTGAAACGACCAACGATTTAAAGCCAACAGGCAAGTGGGTTCTGCGCGACTTCGGCGGAGTCTGGCCGGATGTCCTTACCATGGCAAAAAATGGCGGACCAGTAGATGTTTACATGGAAGGCGCCAGCGCTGCCAAATATAAACTAAGAGGCGGACGGGCAAATTACATCAGCAGTTACGTTTTCTTTTATAAGCGCCAGGTCTTCGACATGATGCTCGAACAGGTCGCCAAACATGATCCCAACCTGACAGCGGATGAAATTGGCCGTTTACAAGAAAATATCGATGCAAAATACACAAGTCTGATTAATTCCTATTTGGGTTTAAAACTTAAATCGGCACCCAATATGACGAACTATCAAAAGATAGAGGAAATGATCATCGCTCAAACAGAATTAGAGAGTAAGATTGAAAGAAAAGCAATTAAGGACACTGAGAATTTAAAAACTTTTATTGAGAATAAAAAAGCAAAACAAGAATGGGTTAATCTCGCTCCCCAAAATGGAAAATCAGAATATTTTTTAACTGACCATGGGCTTTATGAAATCTCCAATAAAAAAGTGGTGGGATTGGCGCTCTTTGACCGCAATGAACTTGAAGATTATCAAACTCATAATAAAATGCTTCCTAGCCTGGTGATCAATCAGGATATTCCTCAACAAAAGACGGGATGTTTTGCCATTATGGCCGATTTTTTTAGAGGAGTTCTCAAATAATCCCCCATTATGTTTATCTCAAAAATAAAACGCCAGATGAAAAACCAGTCCTGCTGATGCTTCATGGACTCTTGAGTTCCCATGAAACATTTCTGTCTTTGGTTCCGGAACTGCAAGATCATTTTAATCTATTGCTGGTTGATCAAAGGGGTCATGGCCAAACACCGCCCGAAGGAAAGGATTACTCCGCCCTGACCATGGCGCGCGATATGAAAGAATTGCTCGATCATCTGGGACTAAAAAAAATAATCATTTTAGGTCACTCCATGGGGGCCAGAACTGCTTTGCAGTTCGGTGCTCTTTATCCCGAGATGGTCGATAGAATGATCATTGAAGATATGGGAGTCGAGCAACGCCAGGAGTGCTCTCGCGAGCGAGATCAGGAAATTTTAGAAAAGGCAAAAAAGGCACACATCCCTTCATTGCTCTTTAAAAGCAAAGACGATATTTATAAAATCATCGCTCCTCTTTTTTCGTACGCCCAAGACTTGCTGACTTCAAAGGTGGTGGAACTTGCCCCGGATAAATATGAATTAAAATTTTGGCCGGATGTATCGGTGCTCTATGGTTATCAAGGAAATATAACAGATCTGACCAGCGCCTTAAGCGCCACCAGCTTCCCGGTGATGTTTTTGATAGCTGATCCCAAGGTCGGCTCTGCTCTCAGCGAAAAATCAATTGAACATATCAAAAAGAATATTCCCAGGGCGAAATTGATTTACATTCCCGCCTCCTGGCACAATATTCACAAAACTCATCCCCGTGAATTTTGTGAAGCAGTTATCAGCTTTTCCAGATAGCTTCCCCCAGAGTTTTGCGAAGCATGGTTAGACCTGAGCGCTCATACCAATAAGTCTGAGTCGCATTGGTAAGAATCACGGCGCCACGCTGTTTCTCCATGTCAATCCAGAACGAGGTTCCGGTAAATCCTAGATGTCCGAAGGTTTTAGCCGAGCAGCCAACGCCCGCCAAAGTATTTTGAGGATCCATCACTCGATCAAACCCGAGGATAAAACGATCTTCTTTTTTCTGCTTAGTTAATATTTTTTCCACTTGTTCACAAACACTGGCCAGGCGCTCGAGATTCAGCAGTGAGCGACAGAGCCCATCAACCGTCGCAAAGAGACCGGCATGCGAAACAAATTCACCGATATTATAACAATTATTATCATGAACTTCGCCGCACACTATTTTTTTATTCCGGATGCCATATTCTGGCGAAAAAGAATCTTCCGGCAGATTCTTCCAATGAAGCAATTCGGGATCAAAATAATAGGAGCACAATTCTTTTAATTTTTTACCTGATTTTTTTTCAATCTCCAGCATACAACGAAGTGACGAATAATCTGAATAGAGCGTTTCCGACTCTTTAATTTCATAAGCCCATAGTTCTTCGCGCCAGCTTTTTTTAGAAAGCAGTCCGCCCATCGGCAGTCCCGCCTTATGATTCAGTAACAGCATCATCTGCTCATCAAAGAGTTCAGGATATTTTAATCTGACCGCGGAATTAGTCAGAGGCTTCGTTAGGCTTGCTAAATCAAAATAGAGATAAGGCTTAGTGCTAAAAACATCAGCTGATATTTCAAACGACTCGAAGGACTTTGATTTGAAATCTATCACCCCAACGGCCAGTGAATCGAAATGCTGATTGCCCATTAATTCGAAAGCGAGATTTTTTAGTTTTTCCATATCAATAATCTTTTCCATCCAGGATACTTGCAATGATAAAAAAGAAGGCTCCATTCCTGGAGCCTTCACTGCTTCTATTTTGTATTTTTAATCGCCGCCTGTGCAGCCGAAAGTCTTGCAATCGGCACGCGGTAAGGTGAGCAAGAAACGTAATCCAGTCCAATCTTATGACAGAACTCAATCGATTTTGACTCTCCTCCGTGCTCTCCACAAATACCAAAATGCATATCAGGATTGGCCTTTCGTCCTTCACTCACCGCATGCTTCATTAAAAAGCCAACACCATCTTGATCGATTGTAACAAACGGATCATTCGGCACTAGCCCCTTGGTCACATACTCCGGAAGAAACTTACCAGCGTCATCGCGCGAGAGACCAAAAGTGGTCTGAGTTAAATCATTGGTTCCAAATGAAAAGAACTCCGCGTGTTTAGCAATCTGGCCCGCCATGATCGCCGCTCTTGGCAACTCAATCATCGTTCCGATTTTGTATTTAATTTTTTTACCTTTTTCTTTAAAGACTCGTTCAATTTCATCAATTGCATCTTGTTTTAGAATGGTTAATTCCCCCTCCAGCGCAACTAGTGGAATCATGATTTCAGGAATCACGGTAATTCCTTTATCAGCGCAAACAATGGCCGCTTCGATGATCGCCTGAACTTGCATTCGATAAATTTCCGGGAAAGTTACACCCAGACGACAGCCTCGGTGGCCCAACATTGGATTGAACTCATGAAGCTGGCTTCCGCGATTTTCAATAGTCTTGATATCAAGATGCAGACTATCGGCCAATTCTTTTTTATCTTCTTCCGAATGAGGAAGGAACTCATGAAGAGGTGGATCTAATAAACGAATATTTACTGGCAATCCGTTGAGGACGGTGAAAATCCCTACGAAATCTTCTCTTTGGAAAGGAAGAATTTTGGCCAGAGCAAGTTTTCGATCTTTAACCGTGTTCGCAAAAATCATTTCTCTAACCGCTAGAATTCTGTCTTTTTCAAAAAACATATGTTCCGTTCGGCAAAGTCCAATCCCTTCAGCCCCAAACTTAACAGCAACTCTTGAATCGTCTGGAGTATCAGCATTGGTTCTGACTCCCAATTTTCTAAACTCATCAGACCACTTCATAAAAGTAGCGAAGTCATCCGTGATGGCGGCATCAATCGTTGGAACAATTCCTTCAATGACTTCACCAGTCGCTCCATCAATGGTCAGCGAATCACCTTCTTTGTATCTCACTCCGGCAACTGTTAAGGTACCTGCGGCATGATCAATCATCAGCGACGAACATCCGGCCACACATGGTTTTCCCATTCCGCGAGCAACAACCGCAGCATGAGAGGTCATCCCTCCGCGCGCAGTCAGAATCCCTTGAGAGGCAACCATACCTGCGATATCTTCCGGTGATGTTTCCTGACGAACGAGAATAACCTTACGTCCTTCTTCGGCCAGTGAGTGTGCGCGCTCAGAAGTAAAGGCGATAATACCAGCACCAGCACCAGGAGAAGCTGGTAGTCCTTTGGCGATGATTTTTTTGTTCGCTTTTGGATCTAAGCGCGGGTGAAGAAGTTGGTTTAAGTCCTCTGGATTTACTCTTAAAAGGGCCTCGGCCTTAGAAAGAATTCCTTCTGAAACTAAATCAACAGCAATTTTAATTCCTGCCGCTGCAGTTCTTTTTCCATTTCTAGTTTGAAGAATATAAAGTTTTTTATTTTCAATCGTAAACTCGATATCCTGCATATCTTTATAATGAGCTTCAAGTTTTTTATAAACTTCAGTGAGTTCCTTAAATGCTTCGGGCATGGCCTCTTCAAGCGTTTTAAAATTTTTATTGGAATCATTCTTTGAGAAATCGTTAATTGGCTGTGGTGTTCTAATTCCGGCAACAACGTCTTCACCTTGAGCATTGATAAGATACTCACCAAAAAACTTTCTCTCGCCAGTAGATGGATCGCGGGTAAAACAGACGCCAGTAGCACAATCGTCTCCCATGTTTCCAAAGACCATTGACTGAACATTGACCGCAGTTCCCCAAGTGTGAGGGATATCGTAAATTTCTCTATATTTCACTGCTCTTGGGTTACCCCAAGAATTGAATACAGCGCCGATAGCTCTCCATAACTGTTCCATTGGCTCAGTCGGAAAAGACTCTCCACTTTCTTCAAGAATAATTCTTTTATAGACTACCACCAATTCTTTTAAATCATTGGCGCTAAGTTTTGTATCTTCGTGAACTCCGCGGGCCTCTTTTAAATCTTCCAGCGTTGCTTCCAGTAATGAAACATTGAAATCCATAACAACGTTAGCATACATCTGGATAAATCGTCGGTACGAGTCCCAGGCAAAACGTTCGTTGTTGGTTAATTTTGCAAGTCCCAAAACAGATTGATCATTAAGACCAAGATTGAGAACCGTATCCATCATTCCCGGCATTGAAGCTCTCGCTCCAGAGCGGACTGAGAAAAGAAGTGGATTGGCATTGTCACCGAATTTTTTTCCAGTGAGGCGTTCTGATTCAGAAAGAGCTTTTAAAACCTGCGAGCGAATTTCTTCATTGATGACTTTAGCATTTTGTTCGTAATCCAAACACGCTTGGGTCGTTACGGTAAATCCCGGCGGAACATCTAACTTCAGTGAGCACATCTCGGCAAGGTTAGCCCCTTTTCCCCCTAACAAATCTTTCATGTCTTTGTTCCCTTCAGTCTTTTCTGCGCTAAAGAGATACACCCATTGTTTTGTAGCCATCGTTTCTTTACTCCTGCCTCGATTAATTGAGGTTTTGTTAGTATGAGAAAATAATTCTTAGAATTTAAATTTGTCTTTCAAATAATTCGGAACCTGGCTCAACGCTATTCTTTCCTGAACCATGGTATCGCGGTCTCTGATAGTGATCGCGTGGTCATTCAGGGTATCGAAGTCAACCGTCATACAAAATGGAGTTCCGATTTCATCTTGTCTTCGGTAGCGTTTTCCAATTGATCCCGCCACATCGTACTCGGCCTTGTAATCAACAATGATATCGTTGAATAGTTTATTTGAAATTTCTTCTAGTTCTGGTTTTTTAGAAAGAGGCATGATCGCCGCTTTAATCGGGGCCAGGGCCGGATGGAACTTCATTACAGAACGTTCCTTGTCAGGGTCACCAGCATTTTCCAAGCGGTAAGCATCACACATAATCGCCAGTAAACAGCGATCCGCTCCCACCGAAGTCTCAATGACGTAAGGAAGATATTTTTCGTTGTTGTTGGCTTGATCTACGTATTGCATATTTTTACCAGAGAATTCCTGGTGTTGTTTTAAATCGAAATCAGTTCGGGAGTGAATCCCTTCCATCTCTCCCCATCCCATTGGGAATTCATACTCGATATCAGTCGCAGCATCAGCGTAGTGAGCAAGCGAATCTGGTCCATGTGGTGCCCAGTGAATTTTTTCTGCGCGCAAACCGTTTTCAATATGCCATTTCCAGCGAGTCTCTTTCCACTCTTCCATAGCTTCCATTTGCGTACCGGGCTTCACGAAAAATTGCATTTCCATTTGTTCAAATTCGCGCGTTCTAAAAATAAAATTTCCAGGAGTGATTTCATTTCTAAAAGCTTTTCCAATTTGGGCGATACCGAATGGAAGTTTTTTTCTCATAGTGGTTTGAACATTCAGGAAGTTTACAAAAATCCCTTGAGCTGTTTCTGGACGAAGATAAACAGTTGAAGCTGTATCTTCCATCGCTCCCATTTGAGTTTTAAACATCAAATTGAATTGACGAATATCAGTGAACGAATCTTTGGCCCCACACTTCTGACATGGTTTTGTAATATCGATATTGTCGGCGCGGAATCTTTCTTTACAAACTTTACAGTCCACCAGCGGATCAGAAAATCCATCGATATGGCCTGAAGCTTTCCAAACCATTGGGTGCATCAGAATGGAAGCATCAATCCCAACGACATCCTGACGAAGAGTCATTGATCGCCACCAGCGAGCTTTTAAATTATTTTTTAGCTCAACGCCATAAGGACCCATGTCCCAGCAAGAATTGAGTCCGCCATAAACTTCAGAGGATTGAAAAATAAAACCACGTTGTTTACAGAGGGCGACTAAATCACTCATTGATTTTAGATTGGTTTCGTTGCTCACGATTAAGTCTCCTGTTTCTCGAATGAAAAGGTTGAAAAATATAATGGGATTGTACTAGGAAAATTCAGGACTTTAAAGAAAGTTCATAAAGTTTTTTATATTCGCTGTTATTAGAAATCAGCTCAGCATGCGTGCCTCTTTCGAGCAATTTTCCGTCCTTCATCACAAAAATCTGATCATAATCCTGAACGGTAGAAAGCCTATGGGCCACGGCAATAACTGTTTTGTTGCCGGCGATCGCCTCTAGTGCTTGCTGCACAACTTTTTCCGATTCGTTGTCTAGGGCACTGGTGGCCTCATCGAAAAGCAGGATATCAGTATTTTGAAGGAAGGCACGGGCAATCGTCAGGCGCTGCTGCTGGCCACCAGAGAGTTTGGCACCTCGGTCCCCGATGATTGTTTCTAGCCCTTGGGGCAGTTTATCGACAAATTCTGACGCATAGGAAACATCGAGTGCTTTCCGGATTTGAGCTTCGGAAAAATGTCCACCAACCGCCAGATTTGACCTGATCGAGTCGTGGAACAGGAAAATATCTTGAGAAACAAGTCCAAACAAATGGCGTAGAGCGCGCAGCTGGATCTGTTCAATGGGTTTCCCATCGATAATAATTTGTCCGGATTTGAGGGGGTAGAGACCCAAGAGTAAATTGATCAAAGTCGATTTTCCGGAGCCAGAAAGCCCTACTAGCGCGACCTTTTGTCCTTTTTTGATCTCTAAATTTAAATTCTGAATGACATTGTTTTCGCCATAGCTAAAAGTCACATCCCGCACGATGATCTCGTGATTAAAGTGCACAGGAGTCTCAGTGCCTCTATCGATTTCTTCTTCAAAATTCATGATTTCATTGATGCGATCAAGTGCTGCGACACCTTGGCTAATCTTGACATTGGCCTGAGAAAATTTTCTGATCGGATCCATCAGCATGGCGAGTGCTGCCACAAATTGAACGAATCCCCCAATGGTTAGACCGCCGTATTTAATTCTAAAATAAGCAAAAATAATAACGCCGGCAAAGGCCACCGCTCCAATGAATTCGACAAAGGGATGGGCCAGCTCTTCCACTTTGCAAGTTTTCATGGCGAATTCAAAATAATGGTCTTGTGATTTTTGAAAACGATCCATCACAAATTTCTGAAGGTTAAAGGCCTTTGTCACTTTATGAGAAGAAAGTCCTTCGCTCAGATTATGGGTGAGCTCGGCGCGACCGTCCTGTACCTGCCCCTGGTTGGCCTTAATTTTTTTTCCGCTGATTTGAAAAATAGCAATAAACATTGGCCCAACCAACAGAATCACCAGAGTCAATTGCCAATCAGTCCAGATGGCAACGCCCAGATAAACGAGACCTTTAACCGGTTCGCGAATAACGTCAATCATTGCTCTAAAGGATTGGGCGAAAATCTCAGCATCATTAAGCAGAGTGGAAAGCATCCGGCCCTGTTTATTTTGGTTATAAAAAGAAGTTGGTAGTTTTTGAAGTTTATTGAAAATATCAATCCGAATATCGTTATTGATTTTTTCTCCAACAAATCTCATCCAGTAAAAATGATAAAAACGAGCTGGAAAATTTAAAACGCCAATCAGCAGTAAACTTCCGGCCAACAAAAGAAATTGATCAAAACTCGCTTTGCCCGTCAGGCCCTTATCAAATATCGGTTTGACTAAATTAACCTGAGCTCCTGCCAGGGCCGCCAGGACAAACGATAAAACAAAGGCACCAATCGCCTTTTTTTTATAAGGCATTAAAAAGGGACTTAAATGTTTTATTAGGGTGAGGTACATGTGGGGGCTAGATTAACCCAGTTGGGACTAAAACACCATAGCTGCGGTTTTAAAATCTTTTTCTTCGAAATGAAATTGAAAGCAAAAGTAATGAAATAACATTTTAGGCAATGACTTATATTCCAGCTTGATAAAGCTCAATTCACTGTATTTGGTGTGAGCAATATGCCCCAATAGTTCCCACAGCTCCCTGCCGGACTGAACCGAATAAACAACCCTTTGATTCATGCAAGGAGGACAGGCAAAGCCACCTTCTTCCGCAATCATGTACATATCATTGAATTTAACCAACTCTTCCCCGCACAGGGTACATTGCTCTCTTTCCGGAAAAACTCCCAGGTGTAAAAGCGTCTTGGTGAGAAAAATAACGGAATGAGAATGGGTGTAAAAGCTCTTGGCCAGCAGGCATTTTTCCAGATGGACTAAAGCGTTGCTTAAAGAAGTAAAGAGCCCCACCATCTCGCGGTTTTCTTCATGCACGTCGTGCAAGTTTTCAATGGGCGAAATTTTATTAATCACCTCTAAAAAAAAGCACATTAAATAAAAAGCAGTGTGATCCAGCCTGATGGCGTCGTGGTGCCAAAGTAAATTCCATTCTTTAGCGTAATACATATCACTATTGGAATTGCTGGTGCGAAGTTCAACCGAAAGCATGAAACCGAGTTCAATGACCGATGACTTCTGTTTTTTTCCACCACCGCGACCGCCGTAAAAAACGACGGAAACTTTTCTCCCTGAACGGAGCAGGAGATGGGCAATGATATGGCGTTCATCGTAGGGAATTTTGGAGAGGACGATGCCTTCTATTTTAGTTTGCATTTTAAGCTGCTTTCTTCAACTTCTTGGCAATTAACTCCGAAAGTGCTTTCCTGATCAATTTTTGATAATCGATATTTTCGCTCGTGGCGATGATCTTTAAATTATCCAGCATTGATTCGGGCATGCGAAGTGTGACGGTTTTATTTTTAGGCTGAAATTCAAAAAGGTCACTAAAATGAACCCATTTATGTTTCGTCCGATTTAAAAATTCAGTCAAATCTTGATCGAGAGGATCATCCCCACTTAGCTCAAGTTTTTTCTTTTTTGTGACCTTTTTCTTCACTATTTCTTTTTTCATAAAATTTTCTTGTTTCTTTTTCATGAGAATATCTCGCTGATATGACCCTGATCCTTAATAATCCAGCAGTAACCCTGAAGGTGAATACAACAAACATATGCCGATGTTGATATTTGCCAAAAGCGATAAAACGGGACTCTGTTGCGCTATGTAAATCATCCCCATAAACATAAGGATCTGAATTGGCAAAAAAATCTTCAACCAGCAGAGCATTTAGACCATGCTTTTTAACTTTCTCACTATTTCCATTGCTCCATTCGAAGCCCTCTATCTTCACTAGGCTACCCCAATCCTCTTAAAATGTAAATACACTTTGTATTTACATTTCAAACCCAATAAAATCCGCCAAATAAATCTTCATTTTGTTTTTTAAAAGATCTTTCTTGTCCGTATGAAATCGATCATAGGTATAAACTTCATAATCCGCTCCCCTCCTCCCGCCCCTGCCAATCATTTGCAACCAAAAATCGAAATCTTTCACTTCATAATTAATAAAAACTTTTTTGATTTCCGGCAGGTTCACACCATGACTCAAGGTGGTGGTCGAAAAGATGCAATCGACTTCTTCATTGTTATTTTTTAATTCTTCCAAAAACGATTCAACTTCACCTCCCACACACCCCAGGCTTCGCAGCCCCATGCGCCTGGAGCGATTGACTAATTCATCAACTTCGGAGCGAAAGGAGCAAAAAATCAAATAAACATCGGTGCTTTTTTTATGCCGGAGCTCCCGCCACATCGCCCGGTGAAAAAACTCGGGTTTCATCTGATGAAAACAATGTATTTTTTTCGGCTGGCGATGGAGCTTGTGATTTCCATAGTCGATATAAAGCCAAAAAGGATGATGATATTCCAGATCCTCTTTCAATTTTTCCAGCAGACCCAAACTCATAGTCGCGGTAATTCCTAAAACCGGTGACTGAGTATCAAGGATCGCCAAAAAGCGATCATGCAGCACTGGCCGGAAACTTTCGCCCCAATGATAAAAAAGATGAAATTCATCCAGGATAAAAAGTATTTTTTCATTTTGGGCGGCACAGGCTTCCAGAAAATCCTCTGATAAAAGTTCCATGGTCGCGACCAAAAAGCTTTTTCGTGCTTCAAGAAATTTACTCATGCAATCTTCAAGTGGAAGCTCTCCTCCAGCTAAAAAAATATTTTTTTCGGAGCTTTCCAGCTTGGCATAAACTTCATTGGCCAGTGCCCGCAGAGGTGATACAAAAATAACTTTAAAATGCTGTTCACGGTAAAACTCCACCACCAGTTTGGTTTTGCCCGCGGCGACCGGCGCCGTTAACAATGTAAATTGAGAGGGATAAAAGAGTTCTTCAATTAATTTCATGTCGATCATCATGCTCTAGGTCTTTCAAGCATTCCAAGCACCACGCTGGCAGCAAGTAGGGATAATTAGGCTTGACGAACGCGAGCCTGGAATGAGAAATGAATGCTATGAACTCAATTATTTTAAAAGATCAAAGTGGCACAATCACCGACCCCCAGCTGCTCAAGCACATTCATACCACCTTAAAGCTAAAGGTTGATGATATGGTTAAATGCACCGTCTTAAATCAGGGCCTGTGCAAAGGCCGCGTACTGGCCATTAATGAATCGACTTGTCAGTTGGAGCTCGGGCCAGTGACTCCCGCCGAGTCTCAATGGTTTGATTTGGTGGTGGGAGTTTCCCGTCCCCAGACCACTAAAAAAATTCTTGAACACGGGACAACTTTTGGGGCCCGCCGCTTCCATTTTTTTAAAGCGGCGCTCAGTGAAAAAAGCTATTTAGACTCTAAGCTTTTTGAAGCAAAAGCCTATGAAGAATTTCTTTTGAGCGGACTCTCCCAGGCCGCGATCTATGCTGATCTACCGCAATTCAAACTGGACATTTACAACCCTGCCGAACAGTATAAAGACGGCCCTCAAAAATTCATCTTGGACTTAAAAACTGACAAAAGTTTTTTGGATGTCGAACTGGACTTTAGTAAACCTATTACGCTGGCAGTAGGCCCGGAAAGAGGATTTATACCTGATGATCTTGAACGATTCCATCATGCTGGTTTTACAAGCATCAAAATATCCGCAAGCATCTTGCGCGTAGAACATGCTGTCTATTCCGCTGTTTCTCAGCTAGAATTATTGCGAGCACAATTTTAGCGACCGAGGTTTTCCATGTTAAAAAAATTAGAAATTTTATTTGATGAACTGGTTCGCCCGGCGCTTGCCGCTCACGGCGGAAATGTTGAAATTGTCGATATTGATAATGACAAACTTTTTGTGCGTTTGCAGGGTGGTTGTCAGGGTTGTTCCAGCTCAAAGGCCACTTTAAAAGATGGCATTCAAACCTTGGTCAAACAAAATTTTCCCAATATTACCGAAGTGGTGGACTTGACTGACCATGTGAGCGGCGAAAACCCATACATGTAAGTACTGTGTTTTTTAGTTAAATTCTTTTTCGATTTCTCTAAAAACATTTTGTGGTTCAAAAAATTTCAAGCAGTGCATATTCCCCTCATTTAAGTCGCAAACACTGAGTCCACAGTAGTGATGAGTTCTCGTTCTGCAGGCCAGGCCTTCCAGGTAAAAATAAGGATGCGCCAGCTCATCGTAAGGATGCCATTCATTGGCCGGTTCAGGTCCAAAAAAAGTATAGGTCTTCAGGCCCACCGCCACCGCCAAGTGTTTTAGACCGGTGTCGTTTCCGACGTACAACATGGCCGATTGAAAAGTAGAAGGCAGCTCATGCAGACCCCACTCAATAATCGAGACATTATCCGGCAACCCCAGAGAAAAAAGTTTTTCTTTTATTTTTTTATCTTCTGAACTTTTGGAAAGTGGAATAACGACAGCATAGCGAGGATATTTTTTTGCAATCAATCGCGCCAGTTCCAGATAGTACTCAAGCGGCCACATTTTCGTCGCACGGGTGGCAACCACTCCCATAATGATTATTGGTACTTTACTTGCTTTTACTTTAGGAGAAATGAGGGGAGTAAAGTTCAGGTATGAAGGTCTCTCTCCCTTTCCCAAAAAAGAAAAAACGCCATCCAGATCGCGTTGAATTAAAGGCAGAATTTTGCCTTGATCAACCACGCCGGTAACAGTGCTTAAATGATGATTGTGAGCAGTGTAGCGGATTCCCAGTAGGAGACAAATGCCCCTAAAAAACTTAGCGCCTCTTCCCGACTGGTGCATTTCATGAATATGATCAATTTTGAGTCGCCGGATGTCTTTAAACAATTTTAGAGCATCACTAAAACATGCCAGCTTTAAAGGATAAATACTGTCACTGGCGGTCATAGACTCGCGATAAAGGGGTGCGATCCATTGAGGAACAGCATAAATGATGTTACTCTCTGGGTATAAAAGTTTTAGGTACTGAACCGCGGAGAGGCCCATAATGGAATCGCCCAGGGCACGATTCTTTACCAGCATAATTGTCGGAGCTTTTGACATTTGAGGGTGCCTTTTCATGATCAAGTTAACAGTAGCAATAATAACGTACAACGAAGAGAAGAACATAGGTCGTTGCATCAGCTCGGTTCAGGAAGTGGCGGATGAAATCTTGGTGGTCGATTCTTTTTCAAGCGATCAAACCCAAACGATCTGCAATCAATTCGGAGTGCGTTTTGTCCAAAACCCCTTTAAGGGCCATATCGAACAAAAAAACTACGCCCTTGAACTCTCCACTCATCCCTACGTTCTTTCGTTAGATGCCGATGAAGCATTATCTCCTGAACTGTTGGCACAAATCAAAAAAATAAAAGAGCATTTTGAATTTGATGGTTACCGCTTTAATCGCCTCACTAATTACAATGGTCACTGGGTCAGGTATTGCGGCTGGTACCCCGATACCAAATTGCGCCTGGTGAAGAAGTCCAAAGCTTTGTGGAGAGGCACTAATCCTCACGACATTCTTCAAATGAATAACAACGAAAAAAGCGGCTTTTTAACCGGCGATCTACTGCACTACTCTTACGAATCCATTGCCTCGCATATGATTCAGACCAATAAGTTCACCAGCATCGCGGCGCTGGCGGCTTTTCAGGCCGGTAAAAAATCCAGCCTTTTTAAAATAATCACCAGACCCATTTTGAAATTCCTGAGAGATTATTTTTATAAACGAGGTTTTCTGGATGGGCGCTACGGTTTTATCATTTGTTCCATTAATGCACTTTCGGCGATGTTAAAATATTCTAAGCTTCGCGATTTAGAGCTAGGTAAAAATATATGAAAATTGTTTTCCAACATGATCGCCCTCTGCCGGTTTTAGGTTACGGCGGAATTGAGCGCATTCTTTTCTGGCACATGGTGGAGCTTGCCCGGCTAGGGCATCAAGTAGTGTTGATTGGACATCCGGAATCGAAAGTTCAGCAATATGGAATTGAGTTAATCCCATCAATCGAGACTGATCCTTTGCTTTGGGGAAAATTTATACCGAAAGACGCGGACATTATTCACTTAAGTTATAATTATAAATTGCCTGGCCCTATTCCCACCATCATCACTGTTCATGGCAACGGTAAGGTTGGAGAAAAATTTATTAAAAACTCTGTTTTTGTTTCGAAAAAACATGCAGAAATTCACGGCTCTGATCAATACATTCACAATGCCATTGACTTGAAAGAGTACCCCTTTGAACCAAAACAATATAAACAGTCTGAAAAAAAATGGGAGCATTTTCTTTTTTTGGCCAAGGCTTCCTGGCGCGTGAAAAATCTCGCCCTGGCCGCGAAAGCTTGCCGCCAAAGCAAAAAACACTTACACGTGGCCGGTGGACGATGGTGGGGATTATCTCGCTATATTCATAATCATGGGATTGTGGGAGGCATTGAAAAAATGCAAATCATCCGTTCATGTGATGCCATGATTTTTCCGGTGCGATGGCATGAGCCCTTTGGAATCGCAGTGATTGAGGCCATGTCCCAAGGCCTGCCGGTCATTGGCTCTCCGTATGGCAGCTTGCCTGAACTAATCACCCCCCAGACCGGATTCATCGTTAAAAATTATCAAGAGCTGGTTGATGTGCTGAAAAATCCTGGCCGAACTTTTGATCCCAAAATTATTCGCCAACATGTGGAAGACAATTTTAGTATCAACAAACACGCTCTAAGCTACCTGGCGCTTTATGAAAAGATTATCAAGGGTATGGAATTAAATCAGCAGGAACCAACCTATCAGTTTAGTGTGCGGGCCGAGGAATTACTTCCCTTTTAATTACGGTTTGGTGGGAACAATTTTTTCCAGAAAAATTTTTAGGGTAAAGGGCCGAGTGCCATTGGAAGCATGATCGGTCAGGGTAAAGTTTTTGCCAACTTTATAAGTTCCATACGATCCCCCTTGCATGGTTTTACGCCCGAGTTTGTCAAAATCGTAAGATTCACTTTCAATCGTTGCTTCATCACCATTTATTTTTTTAAGAACCAGGACATAACTCTTTTTGCTGTAATTGATGGTGTATCTTTTATCTAAAAAAATATGATGTTTGGTGAGAATTTTAGACTTATTTCCTTCTTGATACTCCGTTTGCAAGTAAAGATTAGCAAAGCAGGCAGTGGAGCTAAAAATTAAAAAAATAAGCAATAAAAATTTCATGCTGCTTACCGATTCATCAAGACAGAACTTCGAACCAGATCAATTTTAGAAAAATCCAAATCAATCACCCCTATTTTTTCACCTTCTTCCAAATCAAGCAGGATCTCTCCCCATGGATCGATGACTAAAGAATGACCGAAGGTTTGCATTCTATCGTTGTGATGTCCCCATTGAGCAGCCGCCACCACGAAACATTGATTCTCAATAGCTCGTGCGCGCAGCAGAGTGTGCCAATGGGCCTTGCCAGTTGGAACAGTAAAGGCCGCCGGGTAGGTAAGAATTTCTGCCCCCTGCATGCGGTAATGAAGTCCTATTTCCGAAAAGCGCATATCAAAACAAATTCCCAGCCCGATTTTTCGCGAATCGAGTTCAACCATTTTGTATTCTGATCCGGCCGTGTAGTTTTTAGCTTCGGAAATTTTTTTATTGGGAAGGTCGCAGGCAAAAAGTTTTATTTTGTCGTAGTGGCCCAGGTCTTTCCCGTTTTTGTCAAAATTGTAGGCCCGGTTCACCACCTTGCCATCCAAAAGTGAAGCAGCGGAACCACCAATCAGCGCCATTTCAAAATCAATTGCTAATTTTTTGATTTGCTCGTAGTGCTCATTGCCTTCTTTCACCAAAAAGGGAGTCGGAGTAATCCCATCACTCATCGAATAAAAAACCTCAGGCAAAAAAGCAGCTTCCGCTCCTTGCTCTTTAGCCTCTTTCAACAGACGACGAATGGTCGCCAGATTGGTCTTATAATCCAAGAGTGAAGTCATTTGAACAACGGCTATTTTCATTTAATAAATTTCCCTACGGCGAAGTAATCAAATCCTTCGGCCAAAACTTTTTTTGTATCATAAAGATTTCTGCCGTCGAAAATAACTGGCTTTTTCAATCTTGATTTAATTTCAGTAAAATCCGGAGTATTAAATTCTCGCCACTCAGTCACGGTGATCAGAGCATCCGATCCATTAAGGGCATCGTACTTATTTTCAAAAGATTTAATTTTTCCTTCGCACTCTGTGAACTTGCTCATTTCATGCAAATAATTTTCAGTGGCCACTGGATCAAAAATTTGAATCGTGGCCCCCGCTCCTATTAGCTTGCGGGCCATGGCGATCGCTGCCGTTTCGCGGACATCGTCCGTATTGGCCTTAAAGGCTACGCCCCAAAAGGTAAAAACTTTACCTTTAAGATCCTTGCCGTAATACTTTTCGATTTTATTGAAGACGTATGATTTTTGTTCATCATTGACTTCTTCCGTTGCATTGACGATTTTTAAATCCATACCGTAATCTTCTGCCGTGGCAATCAGGGCCTTTACGTCTTTGGGGAAACAAGACCCACCGTAACCAGGACCTGGATATAAGAAATGTCCTCCAATTCTTTTATCCGATGAAATTCCCTTTCTCACTTCTTCGATGTCGGCCGAAGTGGCGTCACACAGCCGAGCGATCTCATTAATGAAAGAAATTTTAGTGGCGAGAAAGCAGTTGGCGGCATACTTACTCATCTCCGCCGATAAATTGCTCATTCCATAAATTGGATTTCCCTGGCGAACCAGTGGAGCATAAAGTTCTTCCATCACATGCATTGCCGATTCGTCCTGATGGCCGATGATCACACGATCAGGTCGCATAAAGTCCTCTACTGCCGAACCTTCTTTTAGAAATTCCGGATTATTCACCAGATGAAATTTCTTGTTGGTATTGGCAGCAATCAGTTTTCTAATTTCATTATTGGTTCCCACTGGAACAGTGGACTTAATAACAATGATGGCACCTTCAGCAATGTTTTTCGCCACTTCAATCGCAGCGGCCTTTAAGTATTTTAAATCGGCACGTCCATCATCTGCCGAAGGTGTTCCCACTGCCAGAAAAATAGATTTAGCTTCTTTGACTGAATCGTAGTTTAGTGAAAAATGCAGGCGATTGGCCTTAATATTTCTTTCCAGCAGCTCATTGAGGCCGGTTTCATAAATGGGAGATTTTCCAGCTTTAAGCATGTCTATTTTTTTGGGATCGATATCGATACAGGTAACCTCGTGGCCAATTTCCGCAAAACAGGTTCCACTGACAAGCCCTACATAACCAGTACCAATAACTGAAACTTTCATAGCTTTTCCTCCAAAATTTACCCTTGTAACAATAGCACTCTGGTCGCAATTATGCTAAAAATTTATATGTTCAAGACCGTACTGAAATTCCTCTTTGCCTTTGCATTGATCTACTGGCTAATATCCAGCGGAAAACTCGATCTTTCATTGGTAAAAAAATCCTTTGAAGTCGGCCCCCAGTGGCTGATTGCACTGCTGCTTTTATTTGTTCAAATTTGCCTTGGGGCTTATCGTTATAAACTTCTACTCCAGACTAAAAGCCAAAAAAACCTCAGTTTTTATGAAATTTTCCGCCTGAACTATATCGGTCTCTTTTTCTCCATGATGCTTCCGGGAGCGGTGACCGGCGACTTAATTAAACTCGTTTATGTGAAGAAATTAGATCCTAGCTTTTCCAAAACTTTTCTGGTGACCATTACGCTACTTGATCGCATTCTGGGACTAACGGGTCTGCTCTTTCTTTCGGGCTGCTTTAGCTTAATCTATTATTCTGAAATCACCCTACTCTCCCCTAAAATCGCCCAAGTAGTTTTAGTCAACCTGGTCTTATTCGCAGGAGCTTTAGCTTTTCTACTGACCTTAATCGCTCCCGCCAAATACCAGTCGATCATCAATTTTTTGGTTCTCAAATTGCCACTGTTGGGAAAAAAAATAGCTAATATCCTCACCCATATTTTTGCGTTGAGAGAAAATAAAAAAGACCTACTGACCGCCCTCGCCCTGAGTGTTTTGATCCAGTTCATCGCTATCCTTGCCTTTTGGACGATCAGCTCACCTTTTATTGCCGGAAAACTTCCTCTGCCTTATGCTTTTACCTTCATTCCGGTGGGTTTAATTGCCACAGCGATCCCCATTTCACCTGGAGGTTTAGGTGTTGGGCACGTCTTGTTCGCCAATCTATTTTCGATGGTTCATATCGACAACGGCGCTTCCTTGTTCAATCTTTTTTACCTATGCAGCTTTGCCAATAGTTTTGTGGGCGTGATTCCCTATCTCATGATTGGAAGAAAGCAATTGGATTAGATCTTTTTAGAATTTTCCAGATCCATCATTTTGGCATATTTCAAAAGCACGTACATCGCATTGATGAAACATATAACAAAACCATAACGTCCATCAAGAATCCCAAGTTTTAAGAAATAATCTTTGAAAAATTGATAAAATGGTCTGGTGACTAGCTTGGTAACCGTCGCCCGTTTACCCTTTTGATAAAGGGCCTGAGCTTCAATACTGGTGAACTTATTTGTTTGTAAAACATGAGACGAAATGGAGTCGTAAGAATAATGGAGAAGATCGCCGCTCAAGTGGGCCACCTCTCCTTCCACCTCTAAGGCATCGTGGGGATTATTGCCCACCCAGCGCGCCTTCTTTTTTTCCACCATTCGCAGTTTGGTGTCAGGATACCATCCACAGTGGCGCACCCAGTGACCATTATATTGCGTCAGTCGATTAAAGCTATAACCGCTCCCGGAAAATGCCGATTTTATTTTATTGATCTCGAACGCCAGTTCAGTAGACAAGGCTTCATCAGCATCTAGCGACAAAACATAATCATAAGAGGCAAGCTGTAAGGCAAAGTTTTTCTGTTCGACATAACCTAAGAACTTTTGCTCCACAAAACGAACATTAAATTTTTCGCAAATCTCTTTAGTTTTGTCAGTAGACAACGAATCAACCACCAGAATTTCGTCCGCCACATTCTTTACAGATGCTAAACAGCGCTCAATGTTCTTTTCTTCGTTGAGTGTGATTATGACAACCGAGAGCTTGATCATTTTTTTATCCTTTGGGCCAGGTCATTTAAAAAGAAAGTAGCGGCATAACTATTGTAATGAATCCCATCTCTCCACACGCCGGACTCCGGCGAAGTGCTGACAAAACTGGTAAGGGGGTTATAAACCATAACCCCTTCTTCATTGTTACTTAATGAACCTAATGATTTGATAAAATCAATCCATTCGTTATATCTCAACCTGACATCCTCATTGGCAAACAACAGTTTCCGGAAGTCGTGATGGTAGGGTGACATGATTAAAATAACATTTATTTTTTTTTGTTTTGCTTCTTGCACCAGAGTCAAATAGAGCTGTTTCACATTGGGATCTAGTCTTTTAAAATTGGCGAGCACACTTTGAGAATAGGTCACATTATTTTCTAGAATTTCTTCTCGTAATTTAGGTTTATTTTCAGGATTAATTTTTGAGTAAAAATTGTGTTCGGTTTGAACGGTGCTCATAATCATTGATGTGGTGGTTGAACCATCGTCCAATAAAGGTGAAGTATATCCCTTCTTACTTCTCTTCATGACGGTAAAAGCAGATTCAATCAATTGGTGGGAAAATAAATATTTTAAATACTCAAAGCGCAAAGGCAGTAACTCGGGGTCTTCGATCTCTTTGGCCAGATAGTCATTATAGGCCAGAGCTTGTGGTGCTTTGCTTTGGTTAAATTCATATAAATCTGTAACATAAATAATAGTTTTTAAATTTGGAAAATGCTGCAGGGCCTTTTTAAAAAGTACAAATCGCGCAACCGTATTCCCTCCTCCCAGTGATCCATGAAAAGCAGAAGTATTCAAATAATGATTCACGTCCTGCACACTGTAGGCTTCAGAAGTAGAAGACCCCAGAATGAGTGTCTGGTAACTGTTCTTCTCCATCAACTGCGCCTTTCGCAGCAGGAAATTATCATGATACTCATCAAATTTTTTAGAGAGAACTAAGGGCGCAGTCTGTTGAGGATTGACGATACAAATCAGCAGTAAATAAAGCGCTATGATCGATATAAGTGCGGCAAAAAAAATTTTAATAAATGTTTTATTTGTCATTTTCCATGGCCCTATTAAAATTGAAAATAGAGAAATGGCGAATCACTTCCCAAAAATAAAGCGGAAATAAAAAAAGCAATCGCCAGTCCGATCGCCAGCTTGGCTGAAGGTTTAAAGAGCTTATCGAGTTCAGTCGTATTTTTGCAAAACCAGACTAAAATCGTTCCAATCACCATGGCAGCGGCAAAACGGTCTCTGGTTCTCGCCGTAAAATGAACGAGCTTCCAGCCTCCCTCGAGACTAAATAACTTGCTCATCCAGACAGTGAGCAAATCCATGCTTTCGGCCCTAAAGATCACCCAGCCCACAACCACCAGGAAGAAAGTAAGCGTTGTTCGTAAAAAAACTTTTGCAGGCCTTTGCTCTAAGTGAAAGTATTTTTCCACAACTAAAAGCAGACCATGGAATCCTCCCCACAATACATAAGTCCAGGAGGCCCCATGCCATAATCCCCCCAGCAGCATGGTGAGAAATAGATTCCAATAAGTCCTCACCACTCCCTGGCGATTGCCACCCAGAGAAATGTAGAGGTAATCTCTCAGCCAAAAACTAAGAGTCATATGCCAGCGGCGCCAAAAATCAGTAATACTAAAACTCTTATAAGGTGAATTAAAATTTTGAGGAAACCTCACTCCGAAAATAAGTCCCAGCCCAATGGCCATATCGGTGTAGCCGGAAAAATCAAAGTATAACTGAAAGGTATACCCCAAAGCACAGGCCCAGGCTTCCAAGGTGGTCACCACGCTCATCATGGAAATAACGGGGTTAATTGAAGCCGCAATATTATCGGCAATCAGAATTTTTTTGGTTAATCCAATAACAAAAAAGACAATTCCTCGCGTGACAAAATCAATGTTGATCGGTTTTTCACAGCTTTCACTTAACTGAGTCACCATTTGTGAATGGCGAACAATCGGGCCAGCGATCAAATGAGGAAAAAAAGTGACGTAGGCAGCAAAGGGCACGAAGTGTTTATAAGGTTTAAATTTACTGCGGTAGACGTCGATGGTGTAACTCATGGACTGGAAGGTATAAAAGGAAATACCTAAAGGCAGAATAATTTTGCCTACTCCCGCCAGCTTGGCGTAACCCAATAAAGCTAAAATCGAATTGGTGTTATCCAGGAAAAAATTAAAATACTTAAAAAAACCCAGGAAGGTTAAATTAAGCACCACCGAAAAAACGACTAAAGCTTTGCGTTTTTTTTCATCCTTGCTTTCGGCAATAATTTTACCGAGATAAAAATCGGTATAAATCGTAATCAAAAGCAGAGGCAGAAACTTAAAACTCCAAAAACCGTAAAAAAAACAGCTGGCGATTAAAATAAAAATTAATTTAAATCTTTTGGGTATAACAAGATAAAAAAGTATTAATACTATAGGAAAGAATAAGAATAAAAATTCGTAGCTGGTAAATAGCATTTTTTATAAAGCCCTATAATTTTGAGATATAGCGCTCTTTTGCGGCCAGTTTAAACCAGCGGTGATAAATTTTTTGCCCTAACGTTTCAATTTCTGTCTCGTTTTTTGAATAGGTATACAAATCAAGTAAGTTAAATTTATGGGTGGCCAATAAAAACTTCATCGGTTTGGTATGGGGTTCATAAAGATGATCAGGTGTGCGCCATAGGGCCCATTTATCTTTTTTCATCCCTATTCTTTTCAGGAATCTTTTATAGAATTTATCAATAGCATATTGATTAGGAACGTTTAAGCAAAGTATCCCGTCCGGAGCTAAATCTTTTTTAAATTTATTCATCCATTCATGGACGTTAGGAATATGCTCAATTACATGGCTGCAGTAGATCAGGTCAAAGGGTCCATCTGCTGACAAGTCAAGATCTTGGTATTGATGACAATAGGCTTTTAGCTTTAAGTATTTATTAATTCCCTCAATCGCCTTTTTGGTAATATCAATTCCAACCACTTCAAGCCCTAACTGGTTGGCGGCCATTAAGAACATACCATCGGCACAACCGACTTCTAGCATTTTTAATTTGCGATCTGTGTGTTTAGGCAAGAAAGGAATAATTCGTTTTAAAATGACTTTGTATTCTTCGATTTGCTTTTTTTGATTATCAGACAATTCCCCATTATTTGCCATGTAGTAGGATTCATCAGAATAATCGCCATAAGCCGTTTCGATAAATTCAGCATCATAGCGTGGTCTTGGATTTAAATAAACCAGTGAACAGCTTTTACATTGAACATAAGTATACCGATGATCCGGGCCAAATTTCTCATGAGTTTCGTGATCATTTTTGTCGCAAAAAGGACAGTTAACATAATCCCAATTCTTGACAACAAACTCAGGCTTATTGCTTCCTCTTACTAGATCAATGCTCATAGATATCCCTATTTATTCAAACTTAAAAATCTTAGTCGCGTCTACGTGCCCGTAACGAATCCATTTAGTTTTAAAAGATTCAATCTTGATGAGAAACTTCAGTTCCTCTCCTGGATTTTTGAGCTTGCGGACTTTTTTGCATTCCTTTTTCAGAATGGCCCTGACGTCTTTGGGAATAACGCAAAGACCTCGCATTAAGTTATTTTGATCTTCATAGGTAAGAACTCTTCCCACGAAAATATCATCTTTGATGATTGAAGGAAGCGCTTCTCCTTTCGGAAGGAGAATTTTTTTATCATGTAGCATATCGTAGAGGACGTCATAACCTCTAAGATTTTTTCCAATGTATTCAAAAAGCGAGTAATTAACGCTGGAAAGTGCTTTCGCCAGGAAATCATCCACTTGATTATTGATTAAATAATCGCTGATAACGGTGCGGGTTCCGCGTTTAGAAATAAACTGCAGGACGTACCATTCGTTAAAGGAGTTCATCCTTACTTCAAAATCGTCATCATCATCATTGGCCTGGCCGGTGATGGTGAAATACTCTTTCTTGGCTTCAAGTAGAGTTTCGTAATGATTACCTTGAGTGTAAATCTCGAGGGCTTTTAAAAAATGCTCTTTAAGCGAGGGGTGCATATAATCCTTTATTTACCATTGTCACTTTGTTTACTTACTCATCAGTTTTGAGAACTGCGAGGAACGCTTCTTGCGGTACCTCTACTGCCCCAACCATCTTCATGCGCTTTTTCCCTTCTTTTTGTTTTTCTAGAAGTTTGCGCTTACGAGAAATATCTCCACCGTAGCATTTGGCCAAAACGTTTTTCCGCAAGGCCTTAATCGTTTCTCGAGCCACTATTTTAGCACCAATGGCCGCTTGAACTGCAACATCAAATTGTTGGCGGTCGATTAATTTTTGCAACTTCTGCACAAGGTCACGACCTTTATAGAAAGAATTGTCGCGGTGACAAATAATAGACAATGCGTCAACGTTGTCCCCATTTAATAAAATATCAACTTTCACTAAATCGGCGATAGCGTAATCTCGGAACTCATAATCCATAGAAGCATAACCGCGAGTCAGCCCCTTTAATTTGTCGTAAAAATCAAAAACCATTTCCGACAACGGCAGTTCATAGATAACCTGCACTCGTTCAGCAGTAATATACTTAATTTCGGTTTGAATTCCCCGGCGCTCTTCACACAAGGTGATCATTCTTCCCACGTATTCGTTGGGCACGTGAATATTTAGCTGCACCATTGGCTCGCTGACCGATTGAATAAGACCTGGCTCTGGCATTTCACTCGGATTGGAAATCGTAATTTCTGATCCATCGGTTTTTAAAACTTTATAACTAACCGAAGGGGCAGTTGAAATGAGCAACAGATTAAATTCGCGCTCAAGTCTCTCTTGAATAATATTCATGTGCAAAAGACCCAGGAATCCACAACGGAAACCAAAGCCCAGCGCCGCCGAACTCTCCGGCTCATAGGTGAAAGAAGCATCGTTAAGAGCTAATTTCTCTAGCGCATCTTTAAGATTTTCATAATCAGTAGACTCCACAGGAAAAATCCCGCAAAAAACCATGGGTTTAACTTCTTTGTATCCCGCAAGGTTTGGAGTTTCTTTTTTGTTGGCGGAAACAATAGTATCGCCAACATTAACGTCACGAATAGTTTTAATACCACAGATAACCATCCCAACTTCACCGGCGGTGAGTTCGTCTACTTCGGTAAAAAATGGCGAGTTCACACCGAGTTTTAAGATTTCATATTCCATTCCTGCATTCTTTAAAAAGACCTTGTCCTTTTTTTTCATCGTGCCTTCAAAAACACGAACCAGAATGACCACCCCTTGGTAATTATCAAACCATGAATCGAAAATGAGGGCCTGTAGATCATGGTCGCGGGTTCCGGTCGGAGGCGGAATTCTGGCGACAATCGTTTCCAGTAAGTCATCAATCCCAATTCCGCTTTTAGCTGAAACTAAACAAGCGTCACTGGTATCAATACCGATAATATCTTCCACTTCTTTTTTGACTTTTTCGGGATCGGCGTGAGGTAAATCAATTTTATTAATGACGGGAACAATTTCTAAATTGTTATCGATCGCCATATAAACATTGGCCAGGGTTTGCGCCTCAACACCTTGAGAAGCATCAACCACCAACAGAGCGCCATCGCATGAAGCCAACGATCTCGAGACTTCATAGGAGAAATCCACGTGGCCCGGAGTATCGATTAAATTAAAATAATAAACATTACCGTCTTTAGCTTTGTAAGCAATTCGAACGGCTTGGGCCTTGATGGTAATCCCTCGCTCACGCTCCAGCTCCATATTGTCCAGTAAGCGGTCTTTCTTCTCGCGATTACTGACTGCTAAGGTTGCCTCCATAATCCTGTCGGCGAGCGTAGACTTGCCGTGGTCGATGTGAGCGATAATTGAAAAATTGCGGATAAACTTTTGGTCCATATTGCCTGCATTTAGATTGTATAAGGGGACGGAAGAGCATATCATTAGAATTTAAATCAGGAAACCTAAAGAATACATTATGAAAATAGACTTTCGCATCGAACACATTGATCCTCTTGGGCAAGGCGTATATAAGTCGGAAACGACCGATTCGTCAGACGACAAAGATCGCAAAATAACCTTTATCAAAAAGACCCTTCCCGGTGAAACCGGCACCGCAGACGTTTATTCTGAAAAAAAGGGCGTTCGCTTCGCTCGTTTGATCGAAGTCAAAGAACCTTCGGCGGAAAGACAGGCCCCAGAATGTGTTCATTATCAACAATGCAATGGCTGTGACTATCAACACACCAGCTACGAACGCGAACTGGTTTATAAAAAGCAGGCCCTCGCCCGCCATTTATTCAAATTTCCCAAAATCGATATCACGGTTCACGGCGCTACTCGCCGCCTGCACTACCGCAATCGCATTCAATTGCACTACGATAAAAGAAAAAAACTATTGGGACTTTTGGACGAACAACAACAAATTGTTCCCGTGCCAAATTGCTTAATCATTGCCCCAAGTATCGCTTTTGAACTTCGCGCTCTTTATGCTGAAAACGCCTGGATGCACCTATTGGCCAAAGAACCGCCCCAAGGCCATATTGAACTTTACGCCAAAGAAAATGATAAACGCGAAGGCCACAATGTTCAGCTTTCGATCAACCGTCCTTATGCTAACGGTGGATTCACTCAGGTCAACTTTGAAATGAATGAAAAGCTCAGAAGCTGGGTCCAGAAAAAAGCGGACTCCATTATTCCTCCCAAGGCCATGGTCTATGACCTGTTTGGTGGCAATGGCAACCTGACGGCAAAATTCAGAAACTCCACACTGGTTGTCGATAAATACCGTAAAGCTCCTGATGCAAATGCCCATCAGAAATTTTACTCCCTTGATCTTTATGACAAAACAGCGATCAAGTCGCTCATTGCGCTTAAAGCTCAGGGCATTGCCCGTCCAAACTGGTTAATCATCGATCCCCCGCGCTCTGGCATGAAAAACTTAATTGATTTTTTAGCTGAGTTTAAGCCCGATGGATTTATCTATATCGCTTGTCAGGCCACCAGCTTCACTCGGGATACCGCTCCGGTATTAAAAAATTATGAGCTGGAAAGCGTTGAGCTCTTCGATTTATTTCCTTCGACTCAGCACTTTGAAACGATAGGCATATTTACAAGAAGAAAAAATAACGAGTAAAATAGTTATTAAGTTCTATAATTTTTTTAGGATATGAGGTTCTAAAATGAAAAATCACCACGGATCAATAGGTGTAATCTTCTTTTCGGCCGTTCTTTTGGCGTCTTGTGCGTCTAACGAACTGGCCGAATCAACCACTGAGCAAAAGAAGGCCGATCTCTATTACGGTCAGGGAACCAGCGAGCTGGTTAAAAAAAATTACTCTCAAGCTCTGATTAATTTGTTAAAGGCCCGTGAGTTTGCTCCTAAAAATTCTGAAATCAGAAATAATCTGGGAATGGCCTATTATTTTAGAGAACAACCGGAGCTGGCGGAAAAAGAACTGCTGAAGGCCATTGATCTCGACAGCAAGAATTCAGATGCCAGAGTTAATCTGGGAAGCCTTTATCTGGAAAAAAATCGTTTAAAAGAAGCTCGGGCCCAATACGAAACCGTGCTCCTGGACCTCACTTACCCCAATCAATTTAGAAATTATTACAATCTGGGCGTCCTGGCCTTGAAAGTTGGCGACCGTGCGGAAGCCTTTGAATACCTTTTTAAATCGGTTAGAGAAAAAGAGGAGTATTGCCAGGCCCATTTCAAACTAGGCGAGCTTTACACCGAAGAATATAAATTTAAGCAGGCCTTGTCTTCCTTTCAGGAATCTTCCAAAGGAACATGTGTCAGCGAGCCGGCCCCTCACTATCAACAGGCCCTGGCCCTGATGAACCTTAGCCGTTTCGAAGAAGCCCGAAACAAGCTTAAAGAAATCATCGAAAAATTTCCCAAAACACGCTTTAACGCCCTGGCCTCTGTGCAATTAAAAAAGATCTCATCTGAGCTCCGGGAGCAAGCTGTTTCCAGAAATTATCAAACTGAAGTAATTAAAGAATCTAAAACCATTGAATCGCCAAACTTTTAAACAAAAAAATTATGACTGAAGAAAACAACTATACACACGATCAAACTGAAAACCACCAAATCCAGCCGGGAGATGCTCCTGCCACCGCCGCGACGATTGGAGAACTCCTTCGCAGTAAACGCGAAGAAAAGGGCCTAAGCCTAAAAACCATTTCGCAACAAACCAAAATTCATATGGGGTTGCTGGAGCATTTGGAAAATAATGAATTGACCAAACTTCCAAGTAAGACCTACGTTCGAGGTTTTGTAAAATCAGCTGCCAAAATTTTGGGAATTGAGCAAGAAGTTGCCATCAATATACTGGAAGCGACTTACGACCGAAGTAGCACTGCTAAGGTTGCAAAAAAAGAAATTCAAAATCATGAAATGCGAAATGAAACTGCCCGCAACACTCTTTCCTCAATCGCGGCCACACCGCTGGAAACAGTTAAAAGCGTTACCGCTTCTTCTACTACTTTTCTGGCAAAAATGACTGTGGGGATATTGATTCTTGGGGTTATCGGTTTCAATGTTAAAAACCTCATCGACCGCTCGGCTGAAGAGAGCACAAAACTGCCTGAAGTTTTGAGTACTGTTCACCAGAAATCTAAACCAGCACCTAAACCAGTAGAGACTCCTGAGGCACCAAAGGTTGCTGATTCCCTAACTCCGATCGAAGCTGATCCCATTCAAGTCAATTTGATTCAGGATAAAAAAGACCCTAATCAAAAAACAGAAATGACGATCAATGATGTTAACTTAAAAACAATCTCATTGGGCGAAAAGCAATTTTCAGAAGATACTTCGATTAGCGGAGAGCAATTGAATGAAATTTTCCCGTCCCGCTATCATGTTTTAGTGACCAAAGGGATTGAAAATCTTTACATCAATGCCGTCGATGGAGATTCTTGGATTACTTATAAAGTAGATGATAAAGAGATCAAAAAATTTGTTTTACGCCAGGGAAGAAGTGTTTTTCTTCGCGGGGCAAACATCAGACTTTTTATCGGCAATACCAAGGCCTTAAAAGTTTTTTATAATAACAAACTAATTAGCATTAACACTAAAACAGGTGTTAAGAATATCGTCTTGCCTGAAGAGCTCAAAACGAAATACATGGCGCCTTTATTCGTCTTCCAAAAGGACGGATCGGTCTTAACCAGCGATGAGTTTGTGAAGTCTAATCAGCAAGCGGCTCCGGCCAGCTCACCATCGGCCCCAGTAAAACAAGCAACTCAGCCAGCGACAACAACACCTCCTACTTCGACACCTGTAAAAAAATTATAATAACTGCCCCACCACGGTGGGGCTTTTTTATCCTATCCAATCTAGCTTTTTATAGAAGCGAGCAGCTATCAAAAATAAAAGAAAACTAGGTCCAAAATTGGCGACCAAAGGGTCTAGTTTACCTTTTTGCGCCAGACTGATTAAAAAGAAATAAACGATATAATAGCCCAGCAAATAAACGATCGCCTGGCCGGAATTACCGCCTCCACTTCCTCTTCCGCGCTTAATGCCCAAGGTAAATCCCAAAAAAATGAAAAGAAAAATTTGAGGAAAAGCGGCGTATCGCGAATAGAGTTCAACCTGAGTTTTAAAATAAGAGAGTTTCAAATTCCGAGTTTCATTCGGGTCCTGGCCGGTCTTTCCCAGGGCGGCTTGATAGTCCGTTTTCTTTTTTTGGATAAGAACTTCCAATTCAGTATTGGTTTTCATGCTGTCTTTATCAAGCATGGTCATGGCCGAATCAGAACTAAAAACGGGAAAATCATATTCTTTAAAAAGAATCTTTTCCACCTCTTGGCCCTGCTCATCCATTTTTATAATATTGCCGTCTTTTAAATGAAGCCTTAGGCTCGGTGCGTGCCATTGGTCAGCATAAATCTTTATCAGTGAGCCGGTATTGGCAAAAATAACTCTCTGAGAAGTTTTGCTTTTATCGAGCACGTGAAGATAAACATCCTCAAAATTATTCCCCTCTGCACTTACCTTTTCTGTAAACAAAGTAACGTTGGGAATATCTGTAAAAAATTGTCCTGATTTAATACTGGTAAGCATCCCCGCCGAGGTCAATTTAACAATCGTATTTTTGAAGGCGGCATTGGCCTTGGGGATAAAGACACTATAAAGCGAATTGACGGTAATGCAGATTAGCAAACTGATAATCAAAAAGGGGGTGTAGATTTTAAATTTGGTCATGCCGAAAGATCGCATGGCAATAATCTCGGAGTCTTCACTTAGTTTATTGAGGGTGTAGATCGTGGCGAAAAAAGCCGCCAAGGGAGCTGCCAGCGGAAAAAAAGAGACACTTAAATTGACCACCATAGTGAGAACGGTCATCAGATCGACGCCTTTATTGACGATCAGATTGATGATTCGAAACATGTAAAAAGTAATCAAGAAGGCGACAAAGAAAACGAAGCCTAAAATAAAGGGCGGAATAAAAGAAGAAGCTAAATACCTGGTAGTTACTTTTAGCATAGATTGTGCTATTTTGCCCGAAGAAGAATTTTTTAACAATCTATTACTTACGGCAACCGGAGTTCCCAATGAAAATTAATTTGAGTTTTGAAGCAAAACAATCAGGTACTGAGCTTCATATCTATTCATGTTTCAACAAAGGCCAAGAAGCTAAAACGGCTAAAACAACTTCAAAAAAAGCGGCACCTGTAGCAGCTAAAGCAGAAAAAGTTCTTTCGAACGCTCACTGGTCAGAAGATTTACGTGAAGCATTCACCCACTCTGTTGCGTCAAAACACTACAAAGGTGAGGCCGGCGAAATGTTCACGGTCACGCTTATGAGTGGCGCAACTGCATTGATCATCGGTCTGGGGGACAAAACCAAACTCACTAACGAGTTGGTCAGAAAACAAATCGCCACCGCTTACAAAGCTATTTGCAATAAATACGATGACGCTACTTTGTACATCGACGGCTTCCTTGTTAAAGGACACCACGAAGAGACAATTCTGGCCCTAGTGGAAGCTCTCCATATGGCCGCTTATAAATTTGACCGTCACCTTGCGGTGAAGAAAAAAGTTAAACTTCAAAGCATCACCCTGGCAACGGCCGAGAAAAAAACATCTGCTAAAAAATTCGAAGCCGCGATTAACGAAGCTAACCACATTGGAGCTTGTATCCACGTGGCTCGCGACTTCGTCAATGAAGCTCCAAACATTTTAAACTCTGAAACTTATGCTAAAGAAATTGAAAAAGACGCTAAAAACCTAAAACACGTAAAAGTTAAAATTTTAGGTAAAGCCGAAATGAAAAAAGAAAAAATGGGAATGTTCCTGGCAGTCAATGCTGGTTCTGCTTTTGAGCCTCGTTTAGTGCATTTAACTTATACTCCTCCTAAGGCGACTTCAAAAACAAAACACATCGCTCTAGTTGGTAAAGGATTAACTTTCGATACCGGTGGATATTCATTAAAGCCAGGTGCTTCGATGATGAACATGAAATTTGATATGGCCGGATCAGCTACTGTTTATGCTGCTTTTAGAGCGGCCGTGCTGCTCGGGCTTCCAGTTAAAATTTCTTGTTACATGGGGATGACTGACAACGCGGTAAACGAACTTGCCACTATGCCAGACTCAATCGTTACAGCTAGAAATGGAAAAACAGTTGAGATCTTAAACACAGATGCCGAAGGACGCTTAGTTCTTGGTGACGTGGTCAACTACGCTTGCGATTCTAAACCAGACGCATTGATCGACGCTGCGACTTTAACTGGTGCCATCCTGGTGGCATTAGGAAGTGAAGTTTGTGGATTGTTCTCAAACGATCAAAAGCTGGCCGACGCTCTTTTAAAATCTGCCAAAAATAAAGATGAATATATGTGGCAACTTCCAATTATCGAAGAACATAAAAACGATATGAAGGCGCTGGTTGCTGATCTAAAAAACATCGGTGGATCTGGTCACGGTGGATCTGCTAAAGGTGCCGCCTTCATCGAAAACTTTGTTGAGCCAGGAATTGCTTGGGCCCACCTGGATATCGCTGGGATCGGTGACTCTCAAGGACACCTCCCATACTGTTCACCAAAAGGTGCTTCTGGATTAATCATCAGAACACTTGTTGATTACCTAAAAAATGTCTAAGTTTAAAATCGTATTAGTCGCGCCTGAAATTCCCGGTAACACCGGGAGTATCGGGCGCACTTGCGTCGCTCTTGATCTCGAACTTATCTTGATCAAGCCGCTGGCCTTCGATATCGACGAAAAGGCCGTCCGCCGCGCGGGGCTCGACTACTGGAAGTACGTTAATCTTAAAATCTACGAAAATTTTGAAGACTTCCTGGCTAAGGAAAGTCCTCCGCTTGATCAAATGTTTTTCTTCTCACGTTTTGCGAAGAAACCTCTATTCGAAGCTGAATTTAAAAAAGATTGTTATCTGATTTTTGGAAGTGAGACCAAGGGTCTTAATCCAGACATCACTAAAAGCTACTCAGACTCGCTAGTGACTCTTCCGATGAACTCTGAACACATTCGATCACTCAATCTCTCAAACGCTGCGACAGCCGCCGCTTACGAAGCCTTAAGACAGATTGATTTTAAGTGATCGCTTAACCCCCAAAAGGTTCCAGGAGACTTTTTTTCTTAACCAAATCGAAATAGTTATGGCAAAAATAGAACTTGAAAGACTTTTATCCAAACGCTCCATCGCAAGCAGAAAATCTGCTGCGCTCCTGATCCTCAAGGGCCTAGTTAAAGTCAATGGACGAGTTTGCACAGTCCCTTTGGAGTATGTCGATTCACGATGCCAGATTGAAGTGATGGGCCAGCAAGTCCAGGCCCCTAAAAAACATTATCTGATGCTCAATAAACCCAAAGGTTTGGTTGTCACTCGCTCAGACGAAAAAGGTCGCCCCACGGTATATGATTGCCTAAAAGATTGGGATGGCCCACTTCTTCAGGCAGTTGGTCGCCTCGATCTGGCCAGTGAAGGACTTCTGCTCTTTACCAATGACCATGAATGGGCCAATAAATTAATGGACCCTAAAACCCACGTTAAAAAAATCTATCACGTTCAAGTTTCCAGTATCCCTTCAGAAGAGGTTCTCCAAAAATTTTCTGCCGGTATAAGACTTGAAGGAAAACAAACTCTCCCTGCGAAATTTGAAATTCTACGCTCTGGTGAAAAAAATTCCTGGATTAGTGTAGAGCTGCAGGAAGGGCGCAATCGCCAAATTAGAAAAATGTTGGAAACTGAAAAAATCGAAGTCCTGCGGCTTATCCGCGTTCAAATCGGCCCCCTCGAACTCGGCGACCTCCCCAAATCTCAATGGCGAGAATTCCAGGTTCCTGGAGACTTTTTCACTTTTCCTAATTAGCCTGAAAATAATTTTAGATAAAGTTCCCAAAAAAGGTTCCAGGAACCTTTTTTGGGAACCTTTTTATTAATGACTAAATTTATCGAGCAACTTCGGTAATTGCGAAGCTAGCTCAGAAGACACTTTACTTGAATCCATTCCAAATTTACTCGCTAAACTTTGAATTTGAGATGGCCCCAATACTTTTTGAATTTGGTCCGAACTAATCGGACGCTTCGCCCCCGGTGAGAGCCATGATTTAACTGTATCGCCGAAGCCGCCGGCCGTGAATTTTTCAACGAGGCCATCAATTCCCCCGCTATCAGTGACGAGTTGGGAGACCATTCTCATGGTCTGACCTTCGTGAACTCCACCTGCTACTTTGTCTTTAATTGTGTCTAGTATACTCATATGCACCTTCCTGTTTGGTTACATGTTTCTGTTTCACAAAAATAGCACACAGGTATTTGTCTTAAACGACCGGCAGAAACATTTGTTTTTTCAATGGAAGCTATAAACGAAAAAAGCCGCTATTTAAGCGGCTTTTTCTTATTTCAATATTTAAAAGAAATAATTATTTCTTAGCAGGTTTGGCCAAAGTGCATCCAGCAATACTTAAATCAACAGTAAAGTCTGGACGAAGACACGAGTAGATATTGTAAGTTTGTTGACCGTATTTTTTATTTTTTAATGTGGTAATTGTTCCATCTTCAGAAATTTCACATGGATTGTTTACCGCACATTTTTTTCCATTTTCGTTAGCTGTGTTATTGATTGCAATAACTGATCTTGTACCTTTTGAAATGATAGGAGATCCCGATGTTCCACCGACAGTATCGCAAGTGTCTGTGTAACGAATAGAATCTTTAAACATCCAGTCACCTTCTTTCAAGTTGAAAATGAAGGCGTCAATGGCACATGAATATCCGCGATCCCAGTAACCAGAAACAATTTCAATTTCTGTTCCAATATTTGGTCTCACTGTGTCTAAATCAAAAGATGAAATTTTATATTTACTCAAAATTTCTTCATAAGTTTGAGTAAGTTCGTAAACAGTCATATCTGTATCGGTCATCGCAGCGTAAACAATTTTAGTCGCAGTAATTGGAAAAAGTTTCATTTGTTTATCAAAAATTTTCATCGCTCTTTTTGATGGTGTGTTTACAATAACTTCACCTGGCTTCAGCATTCCACCGAAAGGGCCTGATGAATAACAATGACCATTAGTTAAAACAAGAGCTTTGGAAGTCATCGGCTGGCCAGCAAATCTAATCAAAGATCCTGAACAGTTCGAAAGCTTAACGATCCCTTCGAAATCATAGTTAGTATTATTGCCATTGAACTGCACTGAACTTCTGACCTTAAGAGCATCAAATGGTGCCTTAGGGATTGCGTACGCTGAAGTAGCAACTGAAAGAGAGAATAATAAGGCAAGTAATTTCATTTGAACCATCCTTAAGAAGCAAATTGAGCAACAATCGTAGAATGTCGACAGCCCTTTGCAAACTAAATCATCTCCTTAAAAGATGATTATTTCTTACTTCTAGGTGCTTTTCTAGGCTCCCCTTCTAGGCTCCAGGAGACTTTTAGAGAAAAGGAAATTATCAAAAAAAAAGCCAGGATTTCTCCTGGCTTATTATCTAAAAAATTATAATTTGTTAGAAATTAGAACTTGAAAGTAGCGGCTACTTTGGTTTGTAAGTTTGAAGCTGAAAGAACCCCTGTCTTACCAACAGTAGTTCCCGGATCATCAACTCCCCCAGTAGAGTTAGTTAAACCAATAAGACCATCAATAGTTAATTGTCCAAAGTTTAAAGTTGCCCCAGCATTAACTTCTGTTGAGTTAGCAATTGTAGACTTCCCAGTAGCACCATAAACATTAGTAACAACACCCGCTGCAGCAGCGTTCAGACCATTTAATCCAGCGTTATCTGTTACAAACTTGTTATCTCTTTTCCCGTAAAGGTTTTGAATAACTGATCCTCTAAGAGTTAGCCACTCAGTTGCTTTAGCTTCGTAACCAAGAGTTAAAGGAATTACAAGGTGTCTTACTTCTGCTTTTGTTGAAAACTTGATGTTAACATCTGTTTTTCTAGCTGCGAGTGAAGCAAAAATCTTGTCACTTCCATTTACAGTCATATCTTGTCCGTAACCAAGGTAATAACTAGTAAAATCTCCTTTAACCATTGTAGCATTCGCAAGTTTTTGGTCCCATCCGTAAGTTTTTACGTAACCAAATACTTTTCCATCTGCAATATTATAAGATCCACCTGCGTGAACGCCAAGCTTTCCTTTAAATTCAGAGTCCGCTGATGCGCCATCTTTACGCTCTGATTTACTTCCTAAAGAAATATTTGCATGAGCATCCCAGTTAGATCCTATCACACCAAAACGAGTTGCAAGAGCACTGTCTTTTGATTCAATTGTCGTTGTTTCGTCTTTCCCAGCACCATAAAGAAGATTTGCTCCCCATTTTAAGCCCGCATCACCGGCAACAAAGAGATCGACTTGGTTGTCAGCAGTTTGAAGCAGTCTAGCTGCACTATTTGAACCAGCAATTCTTAAAAGAGAAGATGTGTTTGATTCATTTCCTAAATAAACACCATAAACCATTGATCCAAATTTCTTAAACACCCCACCTTGAGCTTTAGGAGTGTTGCTTTTATCAAGAGTTGTTCTTGTTGAACCTGCAATAGTTGCTCCTAGAGCACCGTACTCAGTCACAATTTGATCAGCATAATCATTTACGTATGCAACGTTTAGAAAAATATTTCTAGAGTCTTGAATGTAATACATTCCATCATTATCTGTTTCCTTCATCCCAAGCGCTAGAAGTCTAGCTTGAGTTGCGAACGCAGTTGAAGAAGAAAGCACTAACAGGGCACTTCCGATCATCATAAGTTTTTTCATTTATTTGTCTCCGTAAACAAATTAGTCATCTATAAAATTTGGTAAAAAAAAGCCCTCCGTTAGGAGGGCCGTAATAAATTCTTTTAAGAATTAGAACCAGTAAGAAACACCAACTCTAGTCAACAAGTTACTTGTTGAAAGAACACCTGTTTTACCAGTAGTGTTGTCAGCTTTAGTTGTTCCAACAGTTCCGTCAACTTTAAGTTTACCGAAGTTAAGAGTTGCACCAGCGTCTACAGTTGTAGAGTTTGCTTTTGTAGTTTTCTTCCCAGCAACGTTTTTAGTTTCGCCAAGAAATACGTTTTGGTGAACGTTTCCTCTTACTACTAACCAAGAAGTAGCGTCAGCTTCGAAACCAAGAGTTACAGGAAGAGTATTAACTTTTGTTTTCCCAGTAGCTGTTTGGTTTGTGTCCTGAGCCAATGAAAGAGTTGCATCTGTGATGATTCTTGCAGTTGGGTTGATTTCATGGATACGGCCAGCACCAACTTTAATAGTTGAATTTTTTACAGTTGTTGTTGTAGCTCCAAGCTTCACATCAACTTTATTAGCTTCGTAGTTAGCAAAGAAAGTAACTGAAGACCACTTGTATGATCCACCTACTAGGAACGATGGCTTAGTTTTGAATTCGTCAGCAGCAACACCGCCAGCCGCGCTGTTTCCAGTTGATTTATCAGATAGGGTCATATCTAGGTATGCTTCAGCTTCGCCAGCAACAACACCAAGGCCTAGACCGAAAGCTGTATTCTTTCTTTCGAAAGGAGTTGCTGTTGGTAGAGTTTCGTCTTTTGAGTTAGCATAGTGAAGTTTCGCTCCCCATTGAACGCCCATATCACCTGAAAGGAAAAGATCAAGAGCGTTGTCTTGTCTTAAGAATGCAGTTGGTGTTCCAGCATCATTTCTATCGTTATCAAGGCCATTGTTACCAAGGTATAGACCGTAGTTGAATGATCCCATTTCACGGAAAAATCCACCTTCAGCGCGTGGAGTTGCTGATGCATCATCATTACCAGTAGCTGTTCCCCATTCAGTTACAATGTAGTTTTTTGTTGTGTTAAGCACAGCTGGGTTTCTAAAGATGTTTCTTGAGTCAGAAATGTATTCTGATCCGCGAACTGAATCTTGTCCTAAAGACTCCATTCTAGCTTTAGTAGCGTGAGCACTTGTTGATAGAACTGCAAGTCCTGCAATTACCAATACGTTCTTTTTCATTCAATCTTCTCCTTGAAGTTAAACAAAGTATAAAATACTTGTCCTAATTAAAATTCACGTCTTTTATAAATGTTGTGTTCAGTCCGCGTGTTTGTCAACACACCACGGTTAGATTTTTTTTGAAAGAATTGAGTGAACTAGAAGTGCTCGGGCCAGAATATTTACTTCATTTTTCGAATATTCGAAGCTCATCTCCTCGCACTGTGTATCCACAATAGGGGCATTGATCCCTAGGAGAAAAAGATTTTTCAACTCGTTTTTGCCTTCACTTAGAGTTCTGGTGAAAAGTTCATCGTCAATTTTCAGACACCCAATTTCTTGTTCAAGAACAATATATTCACGGGAGTTTATTTTAGAATATTTTTCAAAAATCTTCTCCAAACCCTTCTTTAAGAGCCTAATTGTGCGAGAAAGATCTTCTTCCGATGATTGATCTTCATCTAAAAAGTGGATGAACTCTATTTCCTGAGTTCCATTTACATCATTATATGTCTCATTAAACTCTCCCACAAAATGCCCCCACTCATGGGTGTAGCTAAGAGGTATAAAGAGTGTTTCTTTCATATCGGAAATGGGTTTCTCAAAAACAAACTTCACAAAGAGGGCCGAAGGAGTCTTAGTCCCCTCGCAGAACTCGATAAAGTGATCTGATAGTTCATTCTTATTGCTGTAAAAATTGAGGTATTGAAAGGGCGATTGACCGAAATAAAGCTTTTCACACTCAAACTCTGTTCCATTTAGGCATTCAACTTTAAATCCATCTCCTGATCGTTGAACAGACTTAAGTCTTACCTGGTAAGCTTCCTGGTTGATTTCAGCGATAAAACTATCTGCCTGCTCCAGCTCCGGAAAAACCTTGGCGATATCGATATCAAATCGCGCTGAGGTGTAAAACTCTTCGTTAAACTTCAGGGCCTCAGACTTACTTCTTCCCCCGAAACTCTTCCAGGTCATATCTTTATAAAACATTGCTGGTTCAGTTCCCACCGAGACGACTGCCTGGGGGTAGAGTTCCTGAATGATTTTCTGATTGCTGACACCACGAAGAGTGCTTGGTCCTTTGGGGGCCAGATCCGATTTTAAAAGAGCGTCTTCCGACAAAAGACGAACTTGCTCACGGCCGTATTTGGCCTGAAGTGCTTTATAGATGGAAAGGGCGAAAATATCTTTTCCCACCACCAGGTGCGGAACTTGAATATACTCTTTTTGAATTTCTACGATTTTTTTTAGTTTATGAAGGTCTTTAAAGGCCATTATGGATTTCCTTGAAGCACACTTGATGTCTGTTTTTTGAAAACCAAGTGTACTTCAAAGAAAAAGGTACTGAGAAGAGAAATTTACTTAATTACTAACTTATCACCCGCATTAACTTTGCGAGATTTTTTAATTTCAGTGTTGGATGCTATTAACCGCTTCACGCTGATCCCGTGTTTTTGCGCCACGGTGAAGAGTGACTCTCCTTTTCTTACGGTATAATAGCGAACGGACTTTTTTCTTGCGGCACTACTCCTCGCAATACGCGCACTATTGCGGGTCCGATTGCGGTGATTTCTACGTAAAATTTCTCTTCTTGGTTTTTCGTAAAGATCGGCATAGAGGTTGTTTTGAGGGCTTACGATTTCCCCGACTCTGAATGGCAATTTAATGACATCGCCCTTACTGAATCTCGTATTTTCAGAAATATTATTTAATCCTGAAAGAACGTAGTTTTTTCTGATTTTAAATTTACTAGAAATTTCTGAAAGCTTCATTCCTTTTTTGGTCACCACAAATTGCTGGAAGTCAGCCGCGATCAAATCAAGCTTTGAGCAGCATTGAGCAAATTTTTCAGCAGTATTGGGTGGAATGCGAACTTTGTAGTTATCGGCATTAGGAGGTGTAAACCAACGAAGGACTTCAGGATTCAAGCGCTGAATTTCTTCAAATTCAACCCCTAGAGACTCCGAAAGTTTAATTAAATCTGTTCCGCCTTTTACTGCCACTTCATCAAAATCAAGAGGCTCGTGGAATTCAACATCATCAAAACCAAAAGACTTTAAGTTTTTCCCAATAATCGCCAGGGCCATAATTTTGGGAACGTAATTTTTGGTTTCATCTTTTAGGTATTTTCCTTTGGAGATATCCCAAAAATCTTCCGATTTATATTTTTTAATAGCTCTTCCTAGTTTCCCTTCTCCCGCATTGTAAGCAGCAGCGGCCACTTCCCAAGAACCGAAGTCACCGTAGAGTTTGGTCAGGTAGCGAGCTGCGGCCACGGTCGCTTTGATCGGATCGCGTCTTTCATCTTTATACCAGTCTTGTTCCAGGTCATACATTTTCCCAGTCGCTGGCATAAACTGCCAAGGACCAACGGCCGCGGCCCATGACTTTGCTGAATTATTGAAACCACTTTCGGCCATAGCAAGAAAAATTAAATCTCTTGGTAGACCATGCTCTTCCAGAATCGCTCCTAAGATCGGTGCATATCTCCCGGCACGCTCCGTATAGCGCTCAAAAAATCCGCGTCCACGATTTAAGAAATAATCCATCCATTTTTTAACCTGATCATTATAAACAACCGGGATATCAAAATAATTATTTTCCAGATTCAGCTCTTCAGCGCCTTGAAGGAAATAAGTTTTTCCTTTATATTGGCCGGCCCCATCAATCGTCGCTGCTCCATTGATCATTGACTTAGATTGAGTCTTGGCAATCCGTGCACTTTCCTCTTCATCTTTTTGTTTATCCTGCTGACTATAGTCTGCTTTCTTCAGACGCAAATAAGCTTCGCGAACACTTTCGGAAGCGAAGCCTTCGGAAATTCTTTGATCTTTTGGTGCTTCAGAATGTTTAGCCGCAGTAGTCGATGCGCAAGACGAAAGTCCGGCGAGAGCGAGAAGACAAAATAATGTCTGGGTAGTTTTAGTCATGAATAATAATCCTTATTATGAGTAATCCAACGATCCTGTTGGACAATAGCCCAAAGGCCCTCGGCCTTGCCACATAAAAAGTGTAACAAATAAAGCCAATAAAAAAAAGTTTTTTCCCCACTAGCTTCTGAATAAAGCCTCAACTATCATCAATTTATGTCACTTCTACTTCATTTTTTACTTTCGCTCATCGTTGCAATACACGCCGAAATTACTCCACCAAATTACGATTTTACCTTGAAAAGCCTTGATACCTTTACGCCCGGAAAAAATATTGAAGAGATAAAAAAGCAAAATCCTAAATTTGATGTGTTTGAAGACAACGGGGAACAAAAGATTTTGCGTTTCAAAATAATCCGCGCCAATTATTCACTTGATGTTTATACTCAGGTAAAAAAGGACCTGGTGACCGACCTCTTTGTCAGGCTGCCCCAACATTTTTTACACGATATCTTTTTGAGTGACTTGCAGAAAAAATGGAAAAAACAAGATAAGTTCGTCCGGCACGACAGGAGCGCCATCTATGTCTGGTTAAACCGGGATAACCTCAATATCATTTATCACGGAAGCTGCTCAATCACTTGCTTTCCAATGTTCATTGAAATTGTCAGCACTGATAAATCCGTCACACCAATGTATGTAAAATTAAACGAAGCCCTACCTAAATGGTAACGTTTTTCTTTTTAGAATAAAGAATAATTCCCATTCCAGTAAAAACCATCAGGAAACAAAGAATCTGCCCCATGGTAATGAAGCCGAAATAATAGCCCAACTGAGAATCCGGTTCACGGAAAAATTCAATGGCAAATCTAAAGACTCCATAAAAAGACACAAAAAGCCCGGAGATAATTCCATAAATTTTTATTTTCTGTTTAACGGCCCACAAGATCAAACCGAGCACCAGACCTTCCAGTACGGCTTCATATAATTGTGAAGCATGGCGCGGATAAGGCCCGCCTTCCGGAAAGATAATTCCCACCGGAGAATTAGTGATTCTCCCGTAGAGTTCTCCGTTGATAAAATTCCCAATTCTGCCCAAAAACATTCCGGGAGTTCCGGCCAGCGCCACGGCATCCATCACTTGAAACCATGCGATCTTATTTTGACGGGCAAAAAGATATCCACCGACCAGCAATCCGGCCAGAGCGCCGTGAAAACTAAGTCCCCCTTTCCAAACCGCCAGGAGATCCATCAAATTTTCAGAATAATAATCCCAGTTATAAATGAAAACATAAGCCGCGCGCGCGCCGATGAACATACAGACGATCATCATGGTGACCAGCGAGTCGATCTTATCCAGTGAAATTTTAAAAAAATTCTGCTTTACGAGATGTTTCAGGATGAGGCCGGCAATGATAAAACCAATAACGTACATCAACCCGTACCAACGAATCTGCACCGGGCCCAGATCAAATAATACCGGACTTAAATCATGAACATAATTTGCGAACATCTGTAATCTCTTTATAAAAGTATAAAAAGATTATAACGACAAATTAGTCCGCGGTCTAAAGCTTTCTTGCGGATGCACCAGCCCCTCTGTCATTTTAGAAAGGGCCTGAATCATCTGTCTGACCGGCACTGATAATCCTGAAGAATCGAGGTAAGAACAGTGGGCGGAAAGAAAACTTAAAAGCTCTTCGCTGCTCATTCGAATATTTCTTCCTTTCAGGGTGGGATCGAGTCTAAGCACTTTAAAATGAGGTCGCATTTTTTTTACACCATCAAAGGTAATCATTCGCAGTCCCAAAATGTCGATAAAAACCACCTCGCCTTTTGAATCAATCGCCCGCTGAGCAACCATCCCATCATCCACTGTCACTCCCCAGAGTCCCACGATCCCGTGAGGCACTAGTGCCCAGCTTAAAAAACGATTGATCATCATGCGCGAAGCAAAGGTGCAATGGCCGGCCCCAAAATCTCGATAGCAGCCTAGCTGCCATTCTTTGACTCCAAAAGAATAAACCATCAACCCTATTTCTTTGTGGCGATAAACCCGGTAGCCGTCTTTCGGAATGACGCTTTCGTTGCCGTAGCGATCACTTTCCATCGTACTATGAATTTGTTTGGCCACCAAAGGCGAGGCTTCGGATACATGCAGCACGCGGGCGTGATTATTTTTTTTGATTTCGGCTAACGCAGTTGCTTCTTCTTTGTCGCTTAATTTGAAGAATTTCATGGCGCTTAAAAATTCTCCGAAACTACTTTCAAAGCTGGCCAGGTCCACCGCCAAGTAAATTGGAAGATTGAGATCCTTTTGATATTGAAAATAGGTTTTTTTGCTCATTAGTCAACTCCCCGAGTCATTCTCTGCCCATTGCTCTCATCGGAAGACTATTCCCTTGACATTAAGACCCCACTTGCATAAAAGTCATAGATTCATAAATAGTGGCTAAAATTAGGGTAACAAGCTTTGATGGAAGACTAAAAAAGTCAACCAATGAACCCCTGGATTTGCCTTATTACTTAGGAGTTTTCATGTACGGAGTTGTAGAAATCGCTGGTCACCAGTACAAAGTTCAAGCTGGGGATCTAATTGACGTAGAAAAATTAACAAAAGACGCGGGATCATTGATTGAACTTGATCAAGTTCTTTTCATCGGTGGCGACAAGCCTCTGGTTGGAGCACCGGTTATCGGCGGAGCAAAAGTAACTGCAAAAGTTATTATGCACGATCGCTCAAGAAAACTAATCGTTTTCAAGAGAAAACCAGGTGGATACAAAAGAAGAAACGGTCACAGACAAAACTTTACTGCTCTTTTGATCACTGAGATCAACGACGGTAACGGAAATGTTTCTAAGATCGATAAAGCATCAAAAAATGCTGAGAAATACTTAAAATAAAAATTAGAAAGATTTAAAGAATTATAGGAGTTCTATATGGCACACAAAAAAGCCGCCGGGTCCACAGCTAACGGTCGAGATTCAAATCCAAAAATGCGTGGAACTAAGAAATACGGTGGAGAAACAGTTATCTCTGGAAACATCATCGTAAGACAAAAAGGGACAAAAATTTTCCCAGGAACTGGAGTTGGTATGGGTCGTGATTTCACAATCTACGCGACTGTTCCAGGAGTGGTTAAATTTGCTCACTACACGAAAAATAAGAAGACAGTTTCGGTAGTACCAGCTTAATCGTCCTTTCAAAATTAAAGAAAGTGTTATAAGGGAATCCATATGGATTCCCTTTTGTATTTTAGTGCTCCTTTTTAGTTGGGTTAATAATGCGTTTTATAGATGAAGTTCGAATTAAAGTTGTTTCAGGTCACGGTGGCCAAGGTGCGATTACCTTCCGTAGGGAAAAATCGATTCCTTTCGGTGGACCTGACGGTGGCGACGGCGGTGCCGGCGGATCTGTCATTGCAATTGCAGACGAAGGGATCAATACGCTGATTAATTTCCGCGGAAAAAAAGTCTTCGCGGCCGAAGACGGAGAACCAGGTTCTGGCAGACAGCTCAACGGTAAATCGGGCGAAGATTATATTTTACGGGTTCCAGTTGGGACCATTATTCGAAATGCAGAAACAGGCGCTGTGATCGCCGACCTTAATATGCACGATCAGCAAGTTATTATCGCCGAAGGCGGCAATGGCGGGCGTGGAAATATCAATTTTAAATCAGCGACCAATCAAGCTCCGCGCATCGCTCAGCCCGGACTTCCGGGCGAAGAATTAAATCTTGATCTCGAGCTTAAACTGATTGCAGATCTTGCCTTAGTAGGACTGCCAAACGCTGGAAAATCAACTTTGATTTCTGCCATCTCTTCGGCCAGACCAAAAATTGCAGACTACCCTTTTACCACTCTTCAACCCAACCTCGGCGTTGTCACTTTAGGCGAGCGCTCTTTTGTGGTGGCCGATATTCCAGGATTGATTGAAGACGCCAGCGAAGGAAAGGGACTCGGGATTAAATTCCTTAAACACATTGAACGAACGTCGGCCTTGGTTCACTTAGTAGACGTTTCGTGGTGTCTTGATGAATACGAAGCCTTTGAACAATATGTGATCGTCAGAAATGAAATTACAAAATACAGCGAAAATCTGGCCAATAAACGCGAGATCGTTTGTTTGACTAAAATCGATGCCATGACAGAAGAAGAGATCACTAAATTTCAGATTTTTTTCGAAGCTCAACTCGATCGAAAAGTTCTGCCGATCTCAGGTGTCTCGGGAAGAAACATCGACGCTCTAAAATCTCTAATGATAAAATGTATTGATATTGAAAAAGAAGATAAAAAGGCGAACCCAGAAGTGGGCGCTAGAAAAATAATTGAATAAGGAAAACAGAAGATGAGTCGCGAATACGTAACAAAAGAAGTTGAAGCTATTTATAAAGATAAAAGTTTTGCAGAACCTCTAAACCTGGCGATGGCCGCTGCTTGGATCATGGGAAATTTCAAAGGCCTGAACTTAAAAGTTCTAGACCTGAAAGAATCTTCATCGATTGCAGATTATTTTGTCATTGGTTCAGCTGGAAACCCAACTCAGGCCGTTGCGATGGCCGAAGAGATTTCTCAACAAATGAGAAACCTGGGAATTGAAGCACTTTCACGTGAAGGTTTAAAACACAGCACAGACTGGATTCTTCTGGATTACGGTGATGTTATTATTCACGTCTTCCATGAACCATCACGCACGGTCTATGACCTGGAACAACTCTACAAAAATGCTAACAATGTTGAGATCCCAGAGTCTTATTATTTTTCTACACCAGAATCGGCGCGCAAAGGCGGCAATGATGATGGCAGAAATTATTTTTAAGCACCAAGATCTTGAAAGACCTACACTTAATCGTCGTTGGTAAATTAAACGACAATCATATAGCAGAGCTGGAGAGGGATTATCACAAACGATTAACCTCTCCTAAACTGACCATTCATGAAGTCAAGGCCCATTCCGAAAATCTGGAAAAAGAAGCAAAAGAAGTCTCCGCCAAATTAGATGAATTAGAAAAAACAGAAAAACTGTTCGTGGTTTTATTAACCGAGAAGGGCAAACAATTTGAGAGTAAAGATTTCTCTTTTTGGTTGAGCGCTCAATCTGAAAGACAGCGAGTGGTCTTTGTGATCGGAGGGGCCGCGGGACACGGCAAACAAATTATCGAGCGTGCCCAGTTTAAACTTTCGCTTTCTGAATTTACTTATCCCCATAAACTAGCGCGCCTGCTGTTAGTTGAGCAAATTTATCGGGCACAAACCATCGCCGCCAATCACCCTTATCACAAATAAATCTCCTGGTTGTCTAAATTTTTTTTATTAACTGACGACATGCTTGATAATAAACAAATTATTACAGGAGCAGACATGAGCCAAGAAAATGAACTGATCGATGATTTTGTCAGTGAGATTAAAAGTATTCATCTCGAACTAAAAAAAATCGTCGCAGCTCAATTAAAAACACCCAAAATGGAAAAGCCACTTTTTGAAAAATTTGGGCAATTGGTTGATCGCATTTACGGCACTGCCATGACTTTAGGATATGTGGAAATTGGAAAATATCTATTAGCGATAAAAGAAATTTCTTATATGAGCTCCCAATCCGACCGCGAAGTGGGACAAAAAAAAGCGCTGCGAATGATGATGGAATGCGTGGATCATATCGAAAAAATTTGCTTGAGTATTTACCATAAAGAAGAGCTTAAAAGTCTCAATCGTTTATTTGTGATCGAAATCGCAAAAGTCGAACGTCTCGCCAAATCAGATTTCCAAAATATCACGCGCAGGAGTGTCGCTTAGCCAATATTGCCCCGGCGAAAACGCTGCAAGCTCCTACCTAAGCTCCTAAAAGAGCGGCCTTAAGTCTTTGGCATAGAATATGCTCCATAGAGCTGGAGCGTATTCTATGCCGGAGGGACTTATGACCAAAAAACGTAAAAAAGCAGATGCTGCGATTCAAGCAAAAGAAGAATCTCTCAAAGACCATGTGGGCACAACCAAATTCCAGGGATCGGGCTATAACGGCAAGGGCAATGTCGATAATGGCAAAATCATTTCCAATAGAAAAAGAAGATAGATATTTTGACTACCACTCCAGGAGAATAGAATGGAATTCGAGGATCTCCTTATTCAACAAATTATCGCAGTGGCCGGAATTGCCTTTTGGTTTCTCTTTCCGCTGGGAATGTTTATTTCGGTCATACGCCAAAATCGCGAAGCGCTGCCTCCCAAAAAAATAAAACCTTTCGCAGACTATCAACTGCATCCGCCTTACCACGAAGACCCTTTCGCTCAAGTGAAAATCGGCGACGAAAAAGAATTTGAAGAACCCAAGATGGATGATTTCAGCCAAAAACATGTGACCCTCGGGCCGGGACCTGACCATCGCCACACAGACATAACCCAGACATAAGTTAACAAATAAAAACTCAATTTATTCAGCTACCTGCTTGGGGCCAAATGTCCTAAGACCCCAAACTCAGGGCATCTAAGGCGTCTGCCCTATGGCCAAAAATCCAAATGGGCCCCATCTTCATAGAGGTGGCCATCTAAAAATGAGGGATTTATGAAAATGACACGAGTTTATGATTTACCAACCAGACTTTTCCACTGGCTCTTTGCCGGTCTTTTTATTGCTGCTTTTTTTATTGCCAAAGTTTTGGACGATGAATCCGCGCAATACCCCTACCATATGCTGCTCGGCCTGGTGCTGGCCTTGAGCGTGGTGCTCCGAGTAGTTTGGGGTTTATTGGGCAGCCGCCATGCCCGCTTTTCGTCCTATGTGCTTAATCCGGCCGAACTGATCGAATATTTTAAAAATTTTTTTTCAGCAAAAACTAAACGCTACTTAGGCCATAACCCCGCCTCGAGTTGGGCGGCAATCATTATGATGGCGCTGGCCTTAGGACTTGGCGTGAGCGGATATTTGATGGTCCAGGGAACCAATAAAGAATTGTTTGAAGATATTCATGAGTTGCTGGCCAATGCTTTTCTGGTGGTGGCCATCGCTCACGTGGCGGGCATCATCTTACACACCCTTAAACATAAGGACGCTATTGGTCTGAGCATGGTCCACGGCAAAAAAATCGGGGCAGAAGGAGATCTTGAACTCCAAAAATCGCATTGGCTTGTGGCCTTAATTTTCGTTGGGCTGATTGGATCATTTGTCGTTCATCTGAATAAGAATTATGATCAAAGCACTCAAAGTCTAAAACTTTTCGGAAAGACCCTTCAGCTTGGCGAAAATGAAGAAGCCGAAGGTGGAGCAAAAGGCGAAGGCCAGCACGACGAGAAGGATGAGGACGAGGACAATGATTAGGATTATTTAAGAGGACTAAATGAATAACAAAGAACGAGGCTTCATCACCGCCATTTTATTTGGAATCATCGTGATGGCCTCCATCGACTTGGCCAACGATTCCAAGGAAGGAGTCACCTGGTGGCATCTAGTGGCGGAGGGAACCGTACTAGTGACTGCCCTGGTGGGGATATTCTTCCTGATGCGTGGCTCTTTCACTTTAAAGCGCTCATTACAAGACGAAAAAAATAGCTCCAGCCTACTGCGGCTGGAAGCAGAAAAATGGCGTCTGCAGTATAAAAAATATCTTGAAGGACTTAGTCAGGCAATCGATGGCCAACTGACAAGCTGGAAGCTGACTCATTCCGAAAAAGAAGTGGCTTTTTTATTACTCAAGGGTTTGAGTCTGAAAGAAATTGCGGAAATTAGAAAGACCACCGAAAAAACAGCGCGCACCCAATCCATCGCTATTTACTCTAAAGCGGGTCTTGCCGGAAGATCTGAGTTAGCCGCCTTTTTTTTAGAGGATTTACTGCCAGCTGGCCAAGCAACTGAAAACAAAGAAAATCACTGAGCTATTGGCCAAATGACCTAGGCCCTTTGGCCATTAAGCCGATGTTTTTTTTTCCCAAAAGACCAATAGTGTAGACATGAATATTAGAAAAAAATATGTCTACGATTTACTCACTCGAATTTCCCATGCCGGAATAGGCGGAGCTTCACTGCTGCTATTTTTATCCGCGCAATTAGCAAACTATTTTTACGAAAATGGAAAAACTAGTCATTTTATCTGGATGCTTCATATCTATCTTGGCTATTTGCTTGTCTTTTTTTTCACGATGAGAATTATTTGGTTTTTTAAAGGTCCCAAGTACTCTCGCCTTTCCAATTTAATAAAAATCAAAGAATGGAAAGAGATCCTGCTGGCCAAAAAATTTCAACGCATAAAATGGAATTGGGGGCATCACCCTAGCGCTTCTATCGCCTATTTGCTGCTTTATTGGGTGCTTCTATTTTTAATTTTTTCAGGCCTCTTTTTATCAAGAATTCAATTTGATCTGGGCCCGCTGCCTGCCAAATATTATGACGAAGTAGAGCTGCTCACTACTTTGCTGCAAAGTCACGAGACTGCCTCCTGGCTCATTATTATTTTTACCATTGTTCACCTGGCGGGCCTATTTTGGCATCAACTAAAAGACAAGGTCCCGGTCTTTGAAAGTATGCGGACGGGATATCAATACAAACGCTCTGAAAGCGAAACTTTACCTGGAGAATTAGAAGATGAAAGCGACTAAGTATTTTTTTATGTTGTTAACAATTTCGGGATTGGCCCATGCCAACGAAGCCATCTTAAAAACATTTGAACAACAAGCCAAAAGCGCGAATCCTCAGTTTAAAACTTTTTCTATTCCCGAGGGGGAGAAAATGTTTCGGGCGGAAAGAATCAATTCTAAAAAAAATGAAAAGATTAGCTGCATGACTTGCCACACGGGCAATCCTAAAGCTGAAGGTCTAAGCCGCGCCAATAAAGTGATTGATCCCCTCGCCCCGGTCGCCAATCAGGAGCGATTTACCGACATGGCAAAAGTGGAGAAATGGTTTAAGCGCAATTGCAATGATGTTCTAGAGCGAGAATGCACCATTACTGAAAAAGGAAATTTTACCAAATACATGATGTCGATCAAGTAAGGAGTTTTGAAATGAAAAGGAATTTATTATTAGTGGCCTGCCTGCTAAGTCTGACTTTCACTTTGAAAGGATGGACGGATGAAGATGAAGAGCACGAAGGAAAAAGAGATGGAGCTTCACAAGTTCAATTTCAATCACGCAAATTAATTTATAAACCAGCGGCCTTAAATCCCAAATTTAAAGCAGAATGCACCAGTTGCCACATGGCCTATCTGCCCGGACTTTTACCCGAGCGCTCGTGGACCAAAATGATGAACTCACTCGAGACCCATTTCGGGGAAGATGCGAGTCTTGATGAAAAAACTAAAAAAGAAATTTTAGATTTTCTCGTTCAAAACAGTTCAGATCATGCATACTCCCGACGCGGTAAAAAAATTCTGGCCACTATTGGAAAAAATGAAGCTCCCCAACGAATCAGCGAGACTGGTTATTTTAATCGCAAACACGACGAGATTGCGGCCAGTGTTTATAAAAGGAAGGCCATTGGCAGCAAGGCCAACTGCCTAGCTTGCCACGCAGGGGCAGAGGCGGGAGATTTCAGTGATGATGGAGTGAGAATCCCCAAAGAAAATGAAGTGCCAGTGAAGAGTAAAAAGTAATAAGCAAACAGGCTTCGGGCAGGCTAAATACCTGAGTAAAGGGCCTGGGGCCCGAGGCCAGTTTTCGAAAAAAACGAAGGCTTAAACGCAGCCGCGTTATAAGCATTTTATTTTTTAAGCATCTAAATTTAAAGGGTAAAAAATTGGTTGCGGGAATAGGATTTGAACCTATGACCTTCGGGTTATGAGGGCGAGAAGGCCCGTTTTTCATCTGCCTAGAATTGTTCATTTTTATTAACGATTTCATGGAGTTAATCCATTTTCGACTACTGCTGATTTCTGTTATTTTCGGCTGGCTTCTGTTGGCCGTGGCACTTTTGTGGCACTTTTTTCCAGCTCAAATTTGAACAAACTCAATTTATTCCAAAATGATTTATCTTTAAACAAGTTATGTCGAAGAGCTACTTACACACTTCGCAGGATAAACAAATGAACTGGCTTGAGCTAATATCTTTGCTTTCCAATACTGAAAACATAAAAAAATCCAGAAGCGGTTTCTTTATAGAAATAAAATGGGAATGGCAGAAAAAAATTTGGTGGCTACAAAAACATTCAATCTATAACATAAAAGCAAAAATGAGATATCTTTTTGCAGCTTTTCTTTACACAGCAATCATTTCTTTTCCGATTTATTTATTCTTATCTTTTAAAGTTTCTAGTTTAACTGAAGCAAGACTAGAGCATCAAACACTATTTGATACATTAAATCTGCTTTTTGATTTTCAAAATAATTACGACCAAAAATGGTTTGGCAATTACCTCGCAGCATCTGCAGCTTTATTTCTAAGCATATTTGTTTATCGCTATACTCTATTCAATAACAAATGGAAGTATGCCGCCGATCTTTACAATAAACTCTATATCGACCAGTTTAACGCTAAAGACCAATTAGACTTTTTTAGAAAGAGATGTTTATTAGCTCAAGATGTTCTTAAAATGAATTTACTCAACCACCCTACTTTTTGTTATGAAACCTCTCAAACAATCATTATGGCGTATCTCATATATGAGAAATTAAACAATTGTAGCAATCACGATATCCTAAAAGAAAATGAATCCATACAAGTGGTTTTTTTACACAAAGAACCTAGTTTTATTTTGAGAAATGTTCTAATTCACATTGAGGAAACCATGTACGCCAGTAGCTTGCAAGGAAGCCATTCATTCGCTGAAGATTATAAAAAGGTTTCTGAAGACTTTCAAAAGCAATATTTGTTAATTCAAAGCCTTCAAAATGAAATCGATAATATGAAACTATATCAAAATAATTCTGAAAAATTCGCACTCTAAGAAAAACCAATACTGGAGCCCATTCTGCCAATGGGCCCCAATATTCAATGTAAAATGAACAGTTATGCACCTTGCCTAATACGCGTTTTTATAACCTTCGCTAAAAAAAATTTCAACACTCAGTTCCTGTTTCTCCTTAAACGCTTTATCAGCACCATCTCTAGTAGGGTAAACTCCAAGATTAAAATGGATGAACCATTGATTTTTTAAGTAGAGTTCAATTCCTACAATCAAAAAACTACCAACTGATTTTTGACAAAGAACAAAAATGGCTTGTTTTTCTTTTTGAAGAGAAAAATCAAGAACTGTTAGTGAATAATAAAATTCTGGGTGAGCTTCATCGTTTTCTGTGAACGCAAAAATCTCTCCTTCTTGAATGCAGTGAAAGTATTCTTCAAGTCGGTCATTTTTAAAATCAACAGGGCAAAGTGGAAAATAATTTGGAGCAAACATATAAGTCGCACACCAAAGAGACTTCGTTATGTCTAGGCCAGGCTCTCTACCAAAGCCAGCTTCAAATTTATTAATTGGCATATAAATTCTTTTTTCAAAATAAGATCTATGATTAACGAATCTATCTTTTTTTTGAGTATAAACTTTGTTTTTTGAAATAGCCCAGATCGCCATACGTTCTTTGCAATTTTTAGCTTCTTCAATAGTGACTGTTCTCATCCAAGAAAAATTAGGATCAACACGAAGATCGTTTAACATTGATGGTTTTTCAAGAAAGGCTTCGACACTGCCACATAAATATTCAATCTTTTTTCGAGTAACAGGATTTTTTAAAGCATTTTCCAAACGCGTAAGCCATCTCAAATTTTCAGGACGATTGTTTTGGCAATTAGTATCAATATGATCGACAACATAATTAGGATCTAATGGCTTACCAAGAAAAGCAGTCGCAACAATTCTATGAACACGATTTTTTGAAATCTGTAAATATGGATGGGAAGGACTAATATTTCCGAAAGTCCATATATTATCACCTGCACGAGCACGTTTCCCTTCACGTGAGTGCCGCAGAACTGCGCCATTGTCGCGCACAGAATATTTCTCTCCATCAAAAATACATTCTTTTTCTGAAATAAAATCATTAATATCAACAGGCATAATTTTACTTTCGACCATTATTTAAACAATTCCCAAAACTTTCTACGCCAATTTAATTTCAATGGTTCAACGGCATCATGGTCCTGTATTAAATCTGATTCTTGGTAGTAACTTTTCTTTAATTCCGAATCATATTCTCGATTTTTTAAAATTCGTTCTTCTGACCATTTTTTTGCCCAGTTTATTCGATTCTTTTTTACCCAATAGTGGGACCGACAATCAAAACTCCAATTACCTATAGATGGATCTAAGCTCACTGACACTCCATCAAAAATAAGACTCCAGTCAGTTGGCCCCAATGGTGTGACAACCTCATGACCACAGCCACAAGGGCATTTATGAGAAACAGTTGCGTATGTAATTGAAATATACAAAACACCATCATCCAATTGCTCGGGAATAAATTCTACAAATTCATGCTTAAATTTCATTCTGGATTCCTGATTTGTCATCATTGCCTAGAAAATTCCCATCTAATGTATAAGTCGTGTGATGTTCATCCTCTAAATCTAAGTAGAATCCCATCATTTTTTTCCATTTGATTACTGCTAAATTTGCATTAAGCGAATTTAGATCAGAAATTTGAATATTTGTGCCATAGTCATTTGCTTCACTTGCTTGAAAAGAAACTCTATTTTTTTCTTTAATATGCGTTCGCATCTTGTTTGAACTAGAAGTAACTCTGACTATGCCACCGAGCATATCATCAGTGATATAAACCCCCATACCAACGTCGATAAAACTAATGCCAAAATCTTCAAGTTTTTCGATAATGCTTTTTTTCCCTTCTCCGCTGTCAATGCAGATAAAAACAAAAGATAAACTTTTCAGCTCATCAATATTTGCGGCACTAATTCGATAAGAATGAGCGATAATTCCTTTTTTCATTTTTGAATAGCGATCCTTGAAATATTCCGCTTTGTTAGACTTATTTTTTAATTCCTCAAGAGAGGGTGCTCCAGGTGAGCGAAAAGCATTGTGCTGAAGAAATAAGTCATCATCGAAAAGATGAATTTCTGCAACAGGTGTCTTCGCCACATGGTCAAGGACATAAGAGCCGGTTCCACCTAATCCGATAATCGCAACCTTGCCACCCTTTAATTTATCAGTAAGTGCTCCAATAGATGCCCTACTAGATGCCGTATCAACATATTCAAAATAGGGGTCATCTATTGATGGAATGACTTCAAATGTTTTCGCAGTAACTGAATTATCTTTTGCTTGAGCTGGGCCTGACAGAATTGAAACATACGTAGTCATCTTTTCGTAATAATCAACATAATGACCATTGTTTTCTTTAGGTTTTGCTGAAAACGTATGATCAATTTCAATTCCATTACCAAGATTCTGTTTTTGAGAAGCATTTACAATCTGAATAATGGGCTGCTTGTCTTCATGGCATGGAAGTTCGCCAATAAAATAACTTACATGAGTATCAGGACGCTCAGTTGTATTAGCGGACATTTTTATAGTAGAGACGAGTGTTCCTCGTCTAATTTCTCCACTTGAAGTGAGATAAGGCACATCTTTAATAAGCAAATGCCCCGATCTCACCTCAAGTGCGAACCCTTCATCACGAAGCTTTTTTAAATCCGAACTATGATTTATCAGTTGGAGTGACATTGAACACCATATCCTTTTTAATTCTTACTTTGTGCCCAGACGTTAAATTTCCATTTGGGTTCTGCTTGGGACCATTACGATAAGAGACTGTAAATAAAGTTAGTGGCCCATCTGGAGGAATCGGATAAGCCAATTTCACAATTTCTTCAAAAGTAAGACTCGTATCTACTACTGTTTTCTTTTTTCCATTTACAATAATTATGATCTCTTTTTGGCTATAGAAATGATCATCTTGACGTAGCCTCAACTCTTGTTCATCTTCAAGAATGTGAATATCCTCGTGATCACCAGTCACCGACTTAAATAGCTCACGATTCTTAGGAATGTCGGCTAAAGCATAAAGAGCCTTGCCCGTAGTGGGATTTGGTGATTCGTATTCATCACGATCAATGTGAATACGAACCTTGTGCTTATTGTCTCGGTCTTGGTGATGATTATCTTCACTCATAAAAACCCCCGATGTTAATGAAGTGAAATTTCAAAATTAGAGGACCCATTTCTTACTCCTATCTATATAGTTATTAATTTTTATCTTTTGGTGGACAAGGATCATTGCCATAACTATTTTTTTCTCCAATTTGCCCATTCGATTTATGAATAACGTGCTCTGTTTCAGATCGCTTTGCCTGACGACGTCCTTCAATTTCTGCGTTAACCTTTGTTCTGTGTTGAGAAATCTCTTTTCCACCCTGCTTATTGGACCATCCATTTCCGTTTGGGACTGTGTGAACTGGTTTCTTTGACGACATATTCTCCTCCAGTGAGAAATATCTGATTAACTTAAGGTGTTTAATCAGGGGTTGTTAAAAAAGCCACAGCTATTGTGGCTTTACACATATAATACACGGATTATTCTGGTTAAGTCAAGGCGTTTAATGAGATTTATTTTATCGCCGAAAATATATACTCGAGTCCGCCACTTTCGGCAGTTTCCTTGGATCCTACAAGAAGGCCTTGATTAAGGAGCTTTTTAAGTTTCATACTGGCATTGGGAGCTGTTAGTTTGAACTTTTCAGCAATGACAGCTGTGGTAACTGTTTCATTTTTAATAATAAAATCGAATAGTTTCTTCATATCATCGCTAAGATCAAATCCAAGCACATTCCAATCTTTGCCATCATAAACAAACAAAGGTTGTTCCTTAGCTCTTGAGGCGTATTCCCAATTATCCAAAATATCTTTTGAAATAGCGTCTTTCAGATAAAAACCTATCTCACCTCTTTTTGACTTTGCTAAGGAGATAATACTTTCGCGAGGAAAAGACGCGTCTGTACGCTTGATACCCTTAAGAGATATTCCAACAATCTTTGCATTAGGATATTTATTAAGTTCCTTCTGTAGCATTGAATATGAGGCTTGGCCTTGGTCATTTCCAAAAGGCGAGTCATCTTCTACAAAATCGAGGAGGGTCAGTATTATTTTTTTCTGATTCATGTGTTTAATTTAATCAGCAGATTCAGTCTCGTCAACATCAAAATCAAAACATATATGAGTTCCTAAAATTTTTACAAGATCATTATGTTCATTAATAGAATGTAATTTTCCACCTTTAAAATGAAAGTCCAAGCCAAAATTACTCTGACGAACGGAATATCTAGCATTGAACTTGAGGGCCTTTTCCTTACTACTTTTAAAGCCCATCCCATGAGCTGAATCTGCATTTGAACCATGCTTACTAACTTGTCCCTCACTCATTGCTTTTTTTACTAGCTCAATATCAGACAAATTTAATAATTTTGGATAATGAATTTTTAAAATCGGTCGAAGTGTTGCAGCAATACCTACCCCACTGTCTGAAATAATCGTTTGAATATGTGGAGAACTTTTTTTGGTGCGCCCATTATATTTTTGAAGTGCTGCAAATCCCATAAGGTCAGATTCACTATGTTCTTTTACGTTGCCAATTAACTCTGAAAAAATTGTAAATGCTGGATCTATATAATTCTCATTTGAAAGTGACACGAACGCATCACTTAGCTGTTTAACCAAATCTTTATTGTTATTTTTAGGGTCAACAGCACCAAACTCCACCAGTTTTTCACTATTGCCTTTACGAGATTTTGCAGCTGATTTTTTTGGGCGACGAGGTAAAATTCCCACCTTCTTATCTAAGTGATCAAAAAAGCCTGCACGATTCAAATATCCAAAAGAATCATTATTGTTAGAAAAATCAATTGTCACTTCTTTCTTGTCATTGATGAGTTGATTACAAAGAGCCAAGAAACGAGCGATTGATTCAAGCAAAAGCTTGCAACCGTCTGGCAAAATAAACTTAATTTTCTGAGCTGACTCAGTAGTAAGATTCGCATCTTTAAGAGATTTTTCGAACGACGAGCAATCTATCCAATGGCCAGCAAATGTGATTTCTAATTCATCGGACACAAGATTCCATTCATATTCGCCGTTTTGATGAAAGATTGTTCCCTTATATTTATGCATCAACAAGCTGACTTTTGTTCGATCTAAGTTCAGCTTTTTAGCAATATCTCTTGCCTTTAAATTAGTTTCCTTCATAAGAAGTTTTTTTATTTTTTCAATCATTTCAGCGAATCACTATGTTCTCATATTAAACTTTCCTTAAAAACTCACCTGTCATTGGTAAGTAGAAATAGTAAGTTGATATTTTACTTATTCCTGTAAGATTAAATCACTACGCAGTTCAAATTACAATGAAGTTTAACTAGCACTAACTCGACCTAAGTCCATGGAAAGACGTTTATTTGATGCTTTAATTATAAAGAAATACTTCAAGGTATGTCAAATTGACATAATCGATTGACCTAATTATGTCAATTTGCTATAATTAAAATGTGAAGCTTATTGGCAAAGACAAAATTGATGATTTTAAGAAGTCCCATTCTACGAGTCGTAAAGCACTCGAGAAATGGGTAAAGCTAATGGAAGGAGCTGAGTTTAACACTCCTCAAGACATCAAGAACCTTTTTGGAGTTAATGTTGATTTTGTCGGAAACCAAACTGTCTTTGATGTTGGTGGAAACAAAGTTAGGGCCATCACTAAAATTGAATTTGGAGTAAGAGTCGTTCTCGTTACCCATGTGTTAACACACAATGAGTACGATAAGGACAAATGGAAGGAATAATTATGAGTACAGCAAAAAATTTAATTAAATCTATAAAAGAAGAGACTAAATCTACTCGCTCGAAAATTAGCGATACATATCTTGAGCTTGTAGAACTTTTTCCACTAGGAACAATTGAGTCTGAAAAAGATCACAAAATTGCTCTTTCGGTTGTTGAAAAAATTATGAACTTCCTTGTCTCTGAAAAGAATCCAGACGAAGGAATCAGAATTTATCTAAAAACTCTTTCTGACTTAATTTCTGACTATGAAGCTTTAAAATACAAGTCAGGAGCAGTTAGTGGAAAAGATATGCTCGCCTACTTAATGGATCTTCAAGGTTTAACTCAATCTGATCTTGCCAAAGAAGTTGGTGGCCAACCAATTGTTTCTAAAATTTTAAAAGGTGAAAGAGAATTAAATCTTCGCCAGATAAAAGCACTGGCGAAAAGATTTAAAGTTTCACCAGAAGTATTTATTTAAAATCAAATAGGTATTAAATTTGGACAAACAATCAACTAAGCAAATTACCATAACTGTTAGCGGTGCTATTTTTTTGATAACCGTCATTGGACTAGTCGCTTTTATCCTCACTCAAAATTCCGCTTTAAAAATAAGCTCATTAAGTGACTTCGGAAGCTATTTCGGTGGAGTTCTTGGTCCCATTTTGAGCTTTATAACAATACTAATTTTATTAAAAGACAGAGAAGATAACGACAAAAGAAATAATTTAAGTACAGCCATAAAAATGTACGACTATACAAAAATAATCTTAAAAAACAAGGAAGATGAACTCGTTTTTTTAGGTAGAAATTATCATGGTCAACAACAAACATATACTGGCTTTGAAGTAGTCGATCATTTTCAACACCAACTAGATTTGGATATGTTTACTCAAGACACAGAATATGTATTTATCTGGGTCGAAGATTACGTTCAAAGGCTTAAAGAGCTTTATGAAATTTTAATAATAAGTAAAAGTTTACAAGAACTATTGATATATGAATTTTCTAATAAAACTGAACGATTAATTCAATTTTCACTAAGTTATAAAGAATTTGAAAATGCTGGCTTATTTGACGATGAGCCAAACATTCGTAGAGCTTTAAAACAAACACGACAAAATTTAATTTCAATGTTTCCTGATTATTTATCCTTAAGGAATTAGTCCAATCAAAAAAATCTTACATTACCATTTCCTAAATTCAAATCGATAGAATAAAAACTCACACTACTGTAATTATTTTTAAGTTTTTCATTCTGGAATTTTTTATTTTTTTATGATGTGCTTTGAAGTTCGTTCGTCAAAAGTGTCCGCGAAAACACTTTTATGGGAGGCTTTATGTAACTATCATAGCAAAACTCTTGAGACTCATCAAGTAAATTTTATTCTCATTTTATTAATCAATTACCAAAAAGGCTAAAAGCTTTTTGGCAATTTCCATTGGAGATTACATGGATAATGAGCCACGCCCTATTTTAGGCATGAGCATAGTATTTGGTTCGCCATTTGTTATTGTTGGAATAAATCAATTTCTGAATCCAGAAATAAATAATTCATGGCCCTTTAGTTTTTTTAAGGCACTTGCATTAAAGATGCTTCCATACATTTTTAAGCTCGTCCTGGTATTACTTATTGGGCTTGTAGTTTTTAAAGGAGTTACGACGGTCTTGAAAAAAATTAAATCATGGGTTGAAACAGAGAGAAACAAAATAAGAAATTCACTTCTCTACAGACAAGAAGATTTTGAAAGAAGGCTTTCAAGTCACATCAAAGATGATCGTAAAAAACGTGAAGAAGACTTCGCTAACTTTGAGAAGAAAATTATCCAACTCTTAGAAGAATTTAAATCTCCAGCAATGCATATCTCAACAGAAACAAGTGAGAACACTGTATTTAAAAACTTTGCATGAGGTGAAAATGGATATTACGAATCGAGACCGTGAACTTCTTATGAGTCTTAAAAAGTATGAGCTACTCTCAACTATTATGATTGAGACTTTAATTTTTAAGAATATAAGAAAAACTACGATGCTTAGAAGGCTTAGGATTTTAGAAAAGGAGAAGCTTATAAAAAGAACCCAGAACACAACTTCCCAAATTCACCTATGGTCTATTACAGATCAAGGAGCACAAGCAATTGGCCTTGAAGCCAATAAAAATAGCTGGAACAAGAACACACTAGATCATGACTTAAAACTAATTGATATCCGTCTAAGACTTGAAAAATGCAATCTGATACAAGACTGGACAACGGAGCAAGCAATCAAATCAATCATCTTTAAAAGCAATTCAATCGTGGAGGCAAAGAAAAAATTAATACCAGACGGAGTTTTTATTACAGGTAAGGAAACTCAAAATAAATCAGTAGCGGTCGAACTTGAGCTAACTCTTAAGGATAAAAAACGAATCAAGGAGGTTGTTAAAAACTACTTAGCAAAAAAAGATTTAAATTTTGTCTGGTACATCTCAAACCATAAGAACATTTTAAAAAACATCTTTAACGAATGGAAAATCATGGCCAAAGGATCAAGCGGAGTAAGACTAATTGCATCTTTGTATGATGAGGTAATTGCAAATCCACTCGAGGCTCACATTTATACACTAGAGGGAGTTTTTAAACTTAAAGACTTTTGGAGACTAACCCCTGCTCACACCTACGCTCATACCGTGAGCACCCAAGCGTCTTCTTACCCCATCCAAAATCATGGGGTAAGCGCCAATAATTATACAACTTCAAAGAAGGGTACCGCCTTATAAAACTCCTTGATAAATCCTGACTCCCTCTCTCTCACGTGTTTAAGAGCGGGAGTCAGGATTGGATTTTTAAAAGGCGGAACAGGAGTTTGAATAATAATTATTGGATAACAAAGGATGATAGATGGTTAAGAAGACTGGGATTGGTACTAATGGTGGTGGTATTGGGGATGGGCAATTCGAAGAAGTTCAGGTAAATGATGCGAGTATTAAGTTCTTTAACAATTTACCAGAAATAATGAAAGCAGATGCGGTTGCTGATCTGTTAGGTTTGTCGATTAAGACGATCTATGATTGGCGATACAAGCAAAAGACGAGAAACTTACCGAACAATCTATTTATCAAAATAAATAGATTACTATATCTCAGAACAGCAGTTCTTCGAGAATGGATTACTTCACAAAATCAATATTTGGTTTAAGGAGGTAATTCATGTCTATTAAAAAAGTAAAAACATCTAACGGTGACAAATGGGAAGTTCTCATTCGCACCGATGGACGCGAGTCAAAAAGAATTCGCAGAAAGTTTGATCGCAAGATTGATGCACAACTTTTTCTTGAAGATTTTAGGAAAAAGAAAGATCAGCTTTTGGAAATCTCTTCAGCATTTTCTAATCCTGAAGAGATTACGTTCAAACAAGAAGCTGAGTTCTGGCTCTTAAATTCAGAATCAAAATTAACTGCCGGCCACCTGAAAAGGGTGGTTGGTATTTTAAAGTTTCTTTATCCTGAATTTGGAAATCTTCCGGTGTATCGTTTTAATCCGACGATGCTAACTGATCTGCAAAGAAAGCTATTAAGTAAAAATCTTTCTAAGGGAACAGTGAACCGCTACACCGAAGTGATCATGGCGATCTTGAATCACTCAGTTCGTCATAGAAGAATTGCCTATAGTCCTGCAAATGGTTTTCAGAAATTTAGGGCTGCGAATATTGAAATGAAGTTTTGGGAGAAAGCTGAAGCCGTATCCTTTTTAACATTTACCAATAGTCGTTATCCAAAAAATTCTTCCAGACGTTGGATTTATGTAGTTTATCTATTGGCACTAAATACAGGTCTTCGTGCAGGAGAAATATGGGGCTTAAAAGTTGATGACATGGTGGAAGATGGAAAAACTCTCTTCATCAGAAGACAGTTTAACAACGTCACAAAATCATTTACTCTCATCAAAGGGAAGAAAAACTCCAAACGTGGAAAGCTTCATCGCCATGTTCCTTGTAATCAAACTTTAAGAGAAGAGCTTATTGATATAATCAACTTGCGAAATCTCTCTAACGACGATTTATTTTTTGTGACTGAAGAGGGAAACCCTGTTGGGCATGATAATTTTCAGCGAAGGTTTCAAAAAGACCTCGAGCTATGGGGAGGAAAAGCTATTCGCTTTCACGATCTTCGCCATACGGCCGCTACCCTACTGATTTCTTCAGGAATCGATTTGCGAACAGTTCAAGAAATATTTGGTCACGAAGATATTACGACGACGATGAACTACACACATTTAATTGGCGATAATATCAAAAAAGTGGCTGATCTTTTTTCAATAACAGGTTGAGTCTTACGGTTCTTTTCGGTTGGCCGTGACACTTTTGTGGCACTTTTTCGAAAAAAACAACGAAAAATCGCAACTGCGTCACGGTCTTTTTGTCTTGTATGTATTGGATTTTAAAAGGTATTTTTTTGGTTGCGGGAATAGGATTTGAACCTATGACCTTCGGGTTATGAGCCCGACGAGCTACCAGACTGCTCCATCCCGCGATATGAATAAACCGATAGTAGGATGACTGAGGGCCTTTGTCTACTAAGAAATAGAACTATTCACTCCAGCTTAAATTTCTAAATAGTTCCCGAATTATGGCGATAAATAAACATGAACCCTTGAACTATTAAGAGAGGATGATGCTTATGTCTGCACAAACGAAACTTTTAGAAAGAACGATACGAATTGAAATTGATGGCAGTGAGCTCACGCCGAATCAAGTCAGACTTATTCGTTCGCTCAACACTATGCTCGCGCATGTCATGCTCACTGAAAATGAAGAAGAGTACTTCGAAGGTAGCGCAGAATTTATGAGAATGTGTGCGGCCCTGATTAAGCAGGCCCACTTTACTGAGAACCTAAAAGACCAGAGCAATATTCCTTATGCTCAACAGGCCCTTGAGTATTCAATGGACGTGTTACAAGAGTACGTGACGGCTTCCAAAGTTGTGACCTACGATAACTAAAAAAAAATAGCAAAAAAAAAAGCCCACTTATAAAGTGGGCTTTTTTTATTTCATTATTGCTTTGGTGTTCTAAAACTAGTCTTGGCCAAATTATTATTCTTAATAATCGACTGTACTTTTTCAACCTTCTTACGTCTTTCCACATAAGATTTTTGTTCTTCAACATAAACCTGATCTTCAAGTTTTTGGATTTTGTCTGAAACTTGCGCTTTGTTATCATGAATTTGTTTTAGAGAATCGAAGTAAGTCTCTCTTCTGAATTTAACAAATGCTTCATCATCCGCCACAGTTCCTGGTTGAGGACGTCTTTTCTTCAGATCGATGGTGCGTTTAGCAGAAATATATCCTTCAGCATTGGCCACTTTTTTCAGCGTTCCATCTTCATTCAATCCGATATAGCCAAGCATTTGAGCTTTGGACATTATACGGAATTTTCCAGGCGCCACGCCTTCAACTGAAAGTCCACCTATCGCCAAACGCTTCAGTTTATCTACCGTTAAACCAACGGCTTCACAAAGACGTCTGATCTCACGGTTTCTTCCTTCGTTAAGTCTGAATTCAATCCAGGTCTTAGTTGGAAGTTGCTTAATAATCCGGACAGAAGTTGGTTTTACAAATCCTTCTTCCAGGTAAGCTCCGGCACGTAATTTATTGATGATCGTTTCAGTCACTGAACCAAAAACTTTTACTTCGTAAACTTTAGTAACATTGAACTTCGGGTGCATAATCATGTTGGCAAATTCACCATCATTGGTCATAAGCAGAAGACCTTCTGACAAATAATCCAGACGACCAACAGGATAAATTCTTTCTGAAATTTCTTTAACCATGTTCATAACGGTCTCACGCCCTTCAGGGTCGTTAAGAGTCGTGACAACACCACGAGGCTTATGCAGCATTAAATAGATTGGCTCTACTGAGTTGAGATCTGCCAGGTGTCCATCTACCATCACTACGTCGTTGGCCGGATCAACTTTTGTTCCGAGTTCAGTGACGATTTCACCGTTCAAGGTAACGCGTCCTTGAGTGATCATTCCTTCGGCCTTACGGCGAGAAGTAACGCCACAATCGGCGATGTATTTTTGTAAACGGATCTGAATTTTTCCGGATAGAGTTTCGGTAATTTTTTCTCGAGAGTTTTTAGACGTCGTTACTTTTTTCGTCTTCTGAGAGATAGACATAGGGTCCTCCAATCTGCCTTCGCGGCGGTTTTTTGGTTAAAATGTTGGTACGAGCCGTTTTATGCCACGGCCCGTAATCTGTCAAGGATGGCTAAGCCCTAAGGATTGCTAGAAACTTTCGCTATCTTTCTTAGGCGCCAGTTCGTCTTTCAGGAAAGAAAGATCGAGATCCAGGTCTTGGCCCCGCTCGATAACTTCATCCGTCAGCTCGTCTAGTTCCTGGTTTTTTTCTTCCAATACTCCGCCGAAGGCAAATTCTTCGTCATTGAGTCTGCTCTCTAGGGATTCACCAGTAAGGTTAGCAAAAGCGTCATCCAAGGCCTTAGAAAGAGCGGCTTCCTCTGTTTCTTCGGTATCAAATTCCAGATCGACAATAATATCATATTCGCCATCGGCGATCAGGCTGTCGTCAAATCCTAGGCCATCATCTTCCTCCGCATTGACTTCAAAATAATTTTCGTCGGTAATCGGAAGACCTGTGTCTAAGTCAATCATTTGGAATTCTTCTTCATCTTCATCATCTTCTTGGGGAAGATTAAAAGGCCCCGCTTCCAGGTCATCGATTACTTTGGGATCGATAATATTGGTAGTAAGCAGTGATTCAAAAGCTTGTTTATTTTGCTCTGAAATTAATTTTTTATTTACGAATTCTTCTAATAAATCAAAGGCCGATTTAATTTCAATTCCTTCCGACGATAGACGTTTTTTCTCTTCGACTTTGAGAGAAGCGGTGAAATCTGTTTCCGAAGAAATATTTTTAATAGATTCACTCAATAGATCGAGTTCTTCAAATTCGTCGTATTTAAATCTCGCCTTATCACCTTCGTGCACCAAGGTTTTAATATCGGCAATTTTTCCAACCGTAGAGACGCGGGACATCTCATCCAGCTCATGCTCTGGCGGAAGGGCGGCAAGATCCGGAAGGTTAAAAACTTCCAGGAACTCCGGCGTTGTACCGTAAAGCACCGGGCGACCTAGTTCATCTGAGCGGCCGACAACTCTTACCAGTCTTTTATCCATTAGGGCGCGTACGATATGTCCGCTATCCACTCCGCGGATTTTATCTACTTCAACTTTTGAAACCGGTTGCTTGTAGGCCAGGATTGCCAGAACTTCCAGCGCGGTTGGCGAAAGAACCAGAGAGTTGATTTTGAAAATATCTTGAACGTATTTAGCGTAAGTCGCTTTAGTGCGGTATTGGTAGCCTTCGGCCACTTCCAATAATCTTAAACCGTGATGTCTTTCTTCGTACTCGGCCTGTAGTCTTTGCAATGATTCGTGAATGACCTTTAAAGGCATATCTTCGTCGATCAGTGCTTTTATTTTTTGAATTGAAACGGGTTTATCGCTCATGAAAATAATGGTTTCGATCGCGCCACAAAGTGTGTCGGCATTTAAGCCGGTGCGAGCTTGCCATAACAAATCATCCGAAATCGTATTTTCGACCGGCATTTCCATTTCGGCCGGCATATCGGCCATCAGCACAGGAAATTCCAACTCTTCATCGGCGGGATAAAGAGGGGCCAGGTCCAGCTCCATTTCGTCGTCTAGGTATTGGACTTCAAGCTGTTGTGATTCAATTTCAGCATGAGTTGGCAGTTCATTGGTTTGATCTAAATTTTGATCCATAACATCCTCTTAACTAATTTCTTACTGAATTAATTTTGCGCCTTCATCTACACTGTCCGGTGTAGTGAGGAGTTCGCCATATTTTTCTAAATAATCTTCTTCGCTTTCCACTTTCGCTTCCGGGACTTCTTCGGTGTATTCACCCAGGTCTTCGATCACTAGTTTTTCACTTGAATTGCCGGCAACCACCATATCTTCTGGAGCGGTGGTCGGTGCATTTTCATCTTCAAAACCGTTGGCCTGTTCCACGTCAAAATCTTCAAGTGATCGGACAACGTTGACATAAATCGTACTGCGGTCTTCGTTTTGAAAAACGTTAATCCGTTTAAGTCGTGCCAGCTCAAGCAGGGAAATAAAAGTAATAACAATATTATCAGTTGGGTCTTTAACCGCTCCATCCTCAGAGACTTCCGGTTGGCCGTTTAGTTCCAGGAGTGTATCGAAAGTTATTTGCTCACCAACTTTTAAATTTGATTTTAAAAATTTTAATTTCTCTTTGATTGAAAGGCGGTCGCGTTTAACCACCGTATACTTTCTTCTTTGTCTAAAGAGGAAATCGACCATCGTCAGGGTCAACGAGTTTAAATCCATCGGAGTTAAAATCGAATTCACAATCGCTTTGCGGTCTACTTTGGGTTTAACAAAAATCTGGTGACCTTTTTTATCGAGGTCCCAAAGGCGTTTTGACATTTTTTGATAAAGCTGCAATTCCTCAAGACGGCGGATAAGTTCGGATTGAGAAGTGATGTGCATCCCTTCAATCCCAAGTTCCAGCTCAAGGTTTTTCGACTCTTCTTCGGTGATGCAGATTTTTGATTTTAGTAAAAGCAAAGTTGAGGCCAGGAAGAGATAATCCCCTGCTACGTCGAAATTCAAATCTCTCATCTGAGAAAGGTATTCGAGGTATTGCTTGGTAATTCTGGTCAGGTCGAGTTCGCGAATATTCATTTCTTCTTTTTCAATCAGAAGAAGTAAAAGGGCGAGCGGCCCATCAAAATGATCTGTCTTTACTTGAATGGATGTATCTAACATGATTCTTCCTAAACCCTATTTTACATTGAAGCCAGTAAGTGAATAAAAACGTTGGTCAGTAAATTACTAAACCAGATCGCCGGGCCCATAATATAGCTCAGCACTGGAGTGAGAATTAAAATAAAAATAAATAAAAAACTGAAACGCTGTAATTCTTCAAACTTTCGAGCGGTATTGTAATCCAGCAGCGAGGAAACCATTTTTGATCCATCCAACGGAGGAAAAGGAATCAAGTTAAAAACCGCCAGTAGTACATTGATCCAAATCGACTGTTTTAGCATTTCGCTAAAAACCTGATGAAAAGAAAAAGTGGGAGAAACTTTGGTTACCATCACGGCAAAAAAGAGGGCCGAGATAAACATTAAGATAAGATTAGCGAGTGGGCCGGCGAAGCTCACCCAGAAAATTCCGGAACGAATATTTTTAAAACGACGAGAATCGACCGGAACCGGCTTGGCCCAGCCAAACATCGCTCCGCCCATCAAAGCGCCGATCAAGGGAAATATAATGGTGCCCACCAGATCGTAATGAACGGCAGGATTAAGGCTCAAGCGGCCCTGAGATTTTGCAGTCGTATCCCCAAAGCGATAGGCCATCCAAGCGTGAGCTGCCTCGTGGCAAACAATTGCAAGCAGGAAACCTGGCAAAGAGATCGCAATTCGATAAATTATATCTTCCATAGGGGCAAAACATATCATTTTGGTCAACATGTAGCAACGAATTAGGCCCGGAGCCTGGCCAAATTAGGCAGATTTTTATGACTCGACTCTAGAAATGTCAGGTTATGTTAAAATTTTAAATTATGACGACAGCTCCTCTCAAGCAAAAAATTCAAATCGTAACGATCGCCGAAAAGCAGCTGCTTCTTTTGCAGTTTGCCAAATACCACCACGGTGGCTTTCAAAACATTACCGGCTCGGTGGAAGAAGCTGAAAGTTTCGAGCAGGCAGCAGCACGCGAACTGCAAGAAGAAATTGGCATACGTGCCGAGCTAATCGATCTCGGCCAGAGCTTTAGCTTTAAAGACCGCTGGGGCTTTGAAGTAGAGGAAAAAGTTTTTCTCTGCCAGCTCCGAGAAATTCCCGACATCACACTCTCCCCCGAACACCAGAGTTATAAATGGCTGCCGCTGGAAAAAGTGACGGTCGATGATTTTGCTTTCCCCACAAACTTTGAAGCTTTTAAAAAAGCCTTGGAGTTTTATCATGCTTAAGTTTTTACTTTGCTTTACTTTTTTTTGCAGCTTTTCGCTGGCGGCAGATGAATTAAAACCCTACACCGTTTTTTTAAAAGAAGGCACACTGCTGGTAAAATTAAAAGATCGAAGTGAAGTCGTTTTGAGCAAAGGGATTTACGCCAAAATTCTGGAACTCAATCCCAAAAGAAGAAATCGCTTTTATGTTTATGATAACCACGGTGTGGCCGTTTATGAGACCTTGGCAGAGGGTGTGGCCGAAATCGCCGATGACATCCGACTGCTGCCGGCGGTGGATGCGGAACAAATCTATCCCCCCAAAAGTGTCTTTAAAACCACCGACAAGTTGGCGCGCTTTGATTCCCAACTCAGTGTACACTTCGACAATTTACAAGTCTCGTCTTTCAACGATATTTACGAAGACCAGATGACTTCGGTGCTCGCCACCCGCTATGAAGCACGAACGCTTTATCTTTCAGATTTACCTTTTAAATTTGGCTTCGGCCTAAATTATCAAAGTGCTTATTGGAAAAATGATTATGAGGATGTACGGCTTTCTATTTTAAGTGTCGGGCCTCATTTCAAATATCAATTTTATCAAAGCGGACGCTTCAATGCCCATGCCATTTTGGGGGGCGAAATGGCGCTGATCTACGAGGGAACGACCGCCAGTTTTAAAGATAAGTACAGCGCTCAGTTGTATGATCTGGGCGTGGAAAGCGAATGGCTTAGTGCTCTGGGTCTCTTCACCTTTGGAACTCATTTCCGGCACCACGAAGTTGCCTTGAGCGAATCGGATCGTCTGAATCTTGAACTCTCCCCTAAAGAATTTGCGGTGAACTCGCTGGGGGTCATGTTGGGCTATAAAATCGAGTGGGAATTATGAAAATATTTTTATTGTTAATGACAATTACTTTGGGAGTAGAAGCTTTCGGCTACGACGGGGTGGTCATTGCCTTGGAAGCACCTCTTTTAAAGGAAGCCAAAATGAACTCGCTTGTTTTGCAGACTCTGCGAAAAGGTTCAAGAGTTTATGTTCCCACCGAGATTGGCAATTTGTTAGATAGTGACGGAGCTATGCTGCCGGCCTTTATTCAAACCTATGACCGCGTAGGAAATATTGCTTATATCCCCACTAAATATATCAAAATCGTCACCCATGAGTTGAGCGAAAACAAAATGCCCATCACTATCCCGGGCAATGATCCAACCGATTACCGCCTGGAAGAACCTATTCCTGAAACTTATCCCTTTGATAACACCTCTTATTTAAGGGCCAGTCTTTCCCTCTCGAGCGGCAGCAATATCAAGGCGCCTTACGAATACAATTCCGCTTTCAGCAAGCAGTCTTTTTCCTCTGAAACTGGGGCTAAAATTGTAGTGAGTCGCAAAATTCTTTTTGATAATTACGATCGCTATTATTTTGGAATCGTCGCTGCCATCAATAGTTCCAACAACACCATTAGTTTTGAAAATGACAATCTCGCCTCCGAAAAACGCTCGGTAATCAAGGCCGGCCCCATCATTACGTTTGACGCCTATAAAACTGAAAAATTGCGATTAACACTGGGAAGTGGTTTTACTTATAATTACCACAAGAGCACTTTAAAGATGGACGATGCTCTGGGAAATTCAGAAGAGCGAATTTTTAGCGGCTACTCTTTGTCTCCCTTCAGCAATACGACGGTGCAGTTGATTGATATTTTCCCTGCGACTGATTTTATTATGGGGGCCGATCTTAATCTCTTTCTTCCTCACACTCAGAAGTCGAGCGATGAAATTAACATTCCCGCCCTTTGGAATGAAGAGTCCCCCAACCAGATCCAGGCAGGGCTCAAGGCCCAGGTCTCCTTCTTTTTAGGAATACAGGTTAAATATTAAGGGCAATACCCAACTGAATTGATCCGGTTATCGTTTTTTTTACACTTATTTTTAAAATAATAAAAAAAATGACTAAAGTTTTGACAACCCCGGACGAAAAGCTAAGTAAGAGACAAAGCACCGACTAATTTCACGGAGGAAATTATGAAAGCAGCAACAACATCAAACACACAAACAAACGAAGTTCTTTTCCAAAAACTAGGTAACACTTGGTATGTCTTTACTGAAGTCCAAGGCGATATGGTTTACTCTGCTCTGCCAGATGGCATGACTCCGCATACCACCAAACTGGAATTATTCGAAGTGATCGAAGAACATATGGATAAAGTCTCTAAGCACTACGGCCGTAAACCTGAATTGGCTGCGTAATAAAAAAATGAGTGCGCAAAAAAAATGGGTTCCAATCCCGACTCCTGAAAAAAATAAAAAGCCTTCTGATTCCTCAGAAAACATCGTTCAAAAAGCTGAAATTGAACGAATGAAAAAGCTTTTGAGTGAAAAAATAAAAGATCCCAAGCTCGCTAAAAAAGCGGCCTTGATTCTTGCTGAAATGCTTAATTCTAAAAACTAAATACCAATTAGGGAGAAGCCATTCTCCCTCATTTTCTTTTTTCAAATCTTCATAAAAATGCCTTTTCATTTCCTCCCAAACATTCGAAAATGACCCTGAAATTTAAATCTTCCAAAACAAGCGAGATTATATGTCAGTTAATCAAGTTCCCTTTATTACCCTCAATAGATTTGAAAATGGATTCCGCGAAGATTTCCTTAGCGGTGTCGCCTCTCTTTTTGAAAAAACTCAATTTGTCGGAGGCCCGGTGGTAGGCGAAATGGAAGCCGCACTCGCCACTTATGTACAATCCAAATACGCCATTGGTTGTGCCAATGGAACCGACGCCATCCAAATCGCCCTGCGCGCAGTGGGAGTCGAAAAAAATGATCGCGTCCTCATTCCCGACATGACTTTTTGGGCCACTTTCGAAGCAGTGGTAAACGTCGGGGCCAATCCCATTACGGTTGATGTCAATCGCGAAACTTGTCACTGGGATCTGGAAACTTTTAAAAAAGCGGTCGCTGAATTTAAACCTAAGGCCGCGGTCATGGTTCATCTCTACGGCTGGGCAAGTCCTGAGACGCTCGAAATTAGAAAATTTGCCCAAGACTCTGGCGTGCTTTTAATTGAAGACGGCGCTCAATGTTTTGGAACAAAAATTGATGGTGTTTCGATTTTAGGCTCAGCACTCATTTCCACCACCAGCTTCTATCCCGCCAAAGTTCTCGGGGCTTCTGGCGACGCCGGAGCAATTTTTACCAATGACGAAAAATTAAATCAGACCGTTCGTATTCTGATTAATCACGGCAGAACTGATCACTACTCTCACGGCATGATTGGATGGAACTCACGGGTGGGCGCTTATGAATCACTCTTTTTAAAATTGTCCCTGCCCCATATCGACGCCCGCATTGCGAGTCGAAAAAAAGCCGTCAGCTATTATCAAGAAGCTCTGCAAGGCCTGCCGTTCAAACCTGTTAGCGCCAAGGCCAATGTAACCGAAAACGGATACTGTGCAGTAGGGATGATCGATCCAGCTCTGCGCCCGGCGCTGATTGAAGCTCTTAAAAAGGCCAATATTGGTTTTGGGACAATTTACCCCGGGGCCATGAGCCACCAAGCGGGCGCAAAGGGACATATGGTCGGAAGTATTGATTACGGAAATGCTCACTACATCTCTCAGGCCGTTTTAAATCTTCCTTGTTTTGCTTATATCACCAACGACGAATTGGAATATATTTGTCAGACCGTCAGAAATCACTTTAACAAATAAAAAAAGGCTCCAGGAACCTTCTTAGGAAGGTTCCTGGAGCCTTTTTAGAAATCTATTTAAGCGTTGTTATCATCTTTGGCCTCGGCATTGCTGCGAGCTTTGCGGGCCTCATATTCTTCCGGGTTACACTTCTTTAAAATGGTCATCTGCACTTTCTCCATTTCCCCTTTTCTTTCCAGGTAAGGCGTAAACTCTCCGTAGGCGTAATGCTTAAAAGAAGTCTGACCTTCTCGGTATTTGTAAACTGAAGTCTGGGAAGGAAAATTGCTATCGAGCACTTCCAGGTCATACCCGTTTTTGGTGGCCTTCACATTGAGCACTAACCAAGCATGGGCGGTCACTCCTTTAATCTGAAGTTTTTGGTAAGCGATATTACCTTCCACTTCTACATATTGATAAAGTTCATCCATCTGCTCTTTCATTTTTTCAGCGGGGACCACATTGTCTCCAGATAAACCAATAACCCAATTAAATTTGAGGATCCCATCGCTTTTTTGCCACTTCTCTAGTTCGCGCTGAATTTCGGCAAGATGATTGCGAGAGAATTCATAAAAATTGCGAAATCCCGGGATCTCAACAATTTCTTTTCCTGAACGAATTTTATCGATAATTTTTTGGGCCTCAGCTTTAGTCGGCTTAGCTTCACCTGGTTTATAGATGGTTAAATAAAGAGCGTTGCGCTGAAAGCGGGAATGCCACCAACAAACGCCGCCATTGGCCAATCCTCCAAAATTCTGGAAGGCCATCAGGTTGTCGGAATTCTTTGACAAGTTTTTGCTAAAAGTTGCGGAGCTTCGATCCGAACAGAACTGTTCAACGGACTGAGAGGGAGTAAGAGCGGCGAAAGCACTGAAACTGCACGCCAATGCAGCGATCGCTAAAAATGAAGCCTTCATAATATCCTCGCTTAGAGTGAATTGTTATTGCCTGCCCATTCTGACACACATAGTCAGAATAACAATTTACCCTGAAAACATTACAGCATTGGCCATTGCTATGGGGTCCAGAATTTGGTAGCTAAGTCCTTTAAAATTAAAAGGTCAGACTATGGTTGATTATTCTTTCAAAGAAGATTTCAAATACAAACACGAAAACCCGTACCACGATCGTTTGGGCGAGTTTGGCGAATTCGTTTTACGCGATCACGAAGCCGAGGCCTTTAAAGGTCTTTGGAATAAAGATGTTTTTAAACGCGAAGGAAATTTGTTTTTAGAAATCGGAACAGGCGGTGGTCACTTCATGATCGATTACTGTGGTGACCATCCCCTTGATAATTTCGTGGGACTGGACTACCGCTTTAAACGCAGCTTTTACCTGGCCAAAAAACTATCGACCTTGGAATTTAAAAATTTTCGTTATCTGCGCGCCAAGGGCGAGCGGGTCGAATTTATGTTTGGCGAAAACGAACTCGACGGGATCTTTTATTTTTTCCCTGATCCATGGCCCAAAACTAAACATAATAAAAAGCGATTGATCCAAGGGCATTTTTTAGAATCGGCTTATAAAGTTTTAAAACCCGGGGCCATTTTTTATATCAAAACCGACCACGATGATTACGCCGCCTGGATGGAACGTGAAATAAAAAAATGCGGACTCTTTGATGTCCTGCTGGAAAGTAAAGACCTGCGAACAGAACATCCCGAGCACTTGCTGAGCAAATACACCACTGGTTTTGAAAAAATATTTTTAGAACAAGGGATAAAAATTAAAGCCTTTGTCCTTAAGTCCAAAAAAGAGAGCTAATGTCTTTAGACGAGTTAAAATTAAAAATTAAAGAAGAAATTCCGATTTCCAGTATAGTCGGAAGCTATCTTAGTCTCAAAAAGTCGGGCTCGACTTACCTATCGCTGTGTCCTTTTCACTCCGATTCCAAACCATCGATGCATGTCAACGACACCAAAAAAATGTTCAAGTGTTTTGCTTGTGATGCTGCCGGCGACTCAATTGGTTTTGTGATGAAATACCGAAATCTGGATTTCATCGAAGCGCTCAAAGAAATTTGCCAGAAACAAGGAATCAATTTTGATTCTTACCAAGAAGAAAAAAAGAGCAATCCCAAACTGGAAATGGCCCGAAAAATTTTGACCAAAACCGCCCAGCTCTACCGCAAAACGGCGACCACTCACAAGTTCGCGCCCTACGATGAATTCATTAAAAAACGCGGACTGAATGAAGAGATCGCCACCGTTTATAATCTTGGCTTTGCTCAA